>FUFK010896250.1_pt1 | contig 221668 bp, 162 predicted proteins | sample 1021851 | NCBI WGS metagenome assembly FUFK01 (sample SAMEA51879418, study PRJEB19060) | metagenome | reverse complement strand
ACATACATCAGGAATTTGGCTTCGACGGTGTCGGCAAAGCTGTTAACGAGGAAGCCGTTGGCATCGACCTCGCGCCACATCAGCCCTTCCATAATGCCCGAGACCCACATCGACGCCGCGTAAAGAACGATGCCCACGGTCGCGAGCCAGAAGTGCAGGTTGATCGCCGACAGCGAATGCATCTGCGCCCGCCCCCAAAGCCGCGGTGTCAGGAAATACAGCGCGCCGAAGGTGATGAGCCCGTTCCAGCCAAGCGCACCGGAATGCACGTGCCCAATGGTCCAGTCGGTGTAGTGGCTAAGGCTGTTCACCGCGCGGATCGACATCATCGGCCCTTCAAAGGTGGACATCCCGTAGAAGGCGAGCGAGGCGACAAACATGCGGATGATCGGATCGGTGCGGATCTTGTCCCACGCACCCTCAAGCGTCATCAGACCGTTGATCATGCCGCCCCAACTGGGCATCCACAGGATGATCGAAAACACCATCCCCAGCGTCGCCGCCCAATCGGGCAAGGCGGTATAGTGCAGGTGGTGCGGACCCGCCCAGATATACAGAAAGATCAGCGCCCAGAAGTGGATGATCGACAGTTTGTAGCTATAGACCGGGCGGCCCGCCTGTTTCGGCACGAAGTAGTACATCATGCCCAGAAAACCGGCGGTCAGGAAGAAGCCCACGGCGTTATGCCCGTACCACCATTGTGTCATGGCATCCTGCACGCCCGCAAAGACCTGCACCGATTTGGAGCCCCAGATCGACACCGGAATGGCGAGGTTGTTGACCACATGCAGCATGGCCACGGTGATGATGAAGGCCAGAAAGAACCAGTTCGCCACATAGATATGCCGCTCGCGCCGGTTCAGGATCGTACCGAAGAACACGGCAAGGTAGGTCAGCCAGACGATGGTCAGCCAGATGTCGACATACCATTCCGGCTCGGCATATTCCTTCGATTGGGTCGCCCCCAGCAGATAGCCCGTCGCTGCCAGCACGATGAACAACTGATAGCCCCAGAAGACGAACCAAGCGGCGTTGCCGCCCCAAAGCCGTGCCGCCGACGTGCGTTGCACGATGTAAAAAGAAGAGGCGATCAGCGCATTGCCGCCAAAGGCGAAGATCACCGCGCTGGTGTGCAGCGGACGCAGACGGCCAAAGTTGGCATAGGGCTGCGCCCATTCGATATTCAGCGCGGGAAACGCGAGTTGAAAGGCGATGTATGTCCCGGCAAGGAACCCGACAACACCCCAGAACGCCGTGGCAATCACGCCATAGCGGATCGGCCCGTCCATATAGCCCTGCGGCGCTGGCGCATGGGGCGCGGCGACACCGTCGACCGGCATATTGCGCAGTTGCCAGAAGAACAGGCCGGCGGCGATCACCATGATCAGCAGCGCATGGACCAAATAGGCCGGATCCCGCGCCCAATCGGCCGCCAAAGCTGCGAAAAACACAATGAGCGCAAGCACGACCAACTTGAGCGTATCGAACATATCCCGAATCCCCTTTATTTCGGGACACGGTTCTCATGGCGGCAGGAGCGGTGCCTTGATCTAGATCAAATGCGGCACGGACTTGGCAGGAATTCCAGGGGTGAATCTATCGGCGGGTGCGCGCGCTCTGTCAGACCAGCCCCAGATCGTTGTGCGAGATAATGGCACCCTTATGCCTGATCACCTGCCCCGCACATCTCTGCGCGGCCGATATAGCGTCCTCGGTCGGCAAGCCGCGCAGAAGGCACGCAATATAGGCGCCGTTAAAGGAATCTCCGGCGGCGGTCGTGTCGATAATGTCGCTGACCGGCGCCACGGGGAAAGCCGTCAGCTGCCCATCCTCTAGGTGGATCGTATCCGCAGGCCCGTTCTTGACCACAACATGCCCGGCCCCCAGATCGGCATAACGTTTCGCGCTGTCCTGCGGGGTCCGGTCACCAAAGGCCGTTGTTTCATCATCGAAACTTGGCAGTACAAGATCGCTCAGCCCCGCGGCCCGCGATATGACATCAAGCATCCGGTCTTTATCCGCCCAGAGGTGAGGCCGGATATTCGGATCAAGCGCCAAAAGCCCGCCTTGCTTTTTATGCTCTACCAAACCGGCGAGCAGTGTCTCTAGGTCGTCGGGCGGCAGGATCGCCAGCGTGATGCCCGAGAAATAGACCACATCCGCCCCTGCCACATCGCGCCAAAGCGGGCCGGGGTGGCGCACCATCATCTGCGCCGCCGATGTGTCGCGCCAATAGGTAAAGCTGCGCTCGGCCCCGTTCAGCTGGATCGTATACAGACCGGGGCGCCGATCGGCGATGCGCGGCGTCTGCGCACAGCGGATCCCACCCGACCGGATAAAGGTCAGCATCTGGTCCGACATAGGGTCCGTGCCAACAGCGGTGTGAAAGGCGACATCCGCATCATCGGCGGAATGCGCCCGCGCGTACCACAGGGCGTTGAACACATCGCCGGAAAATCGTTGCCGCCACAGGTCATCGCCCGCCGACGACAGTTCGATCATACATTCGCCGATGCCAAGAATTGAGGTCATTGCACCTGCCTTGCGTGGTTTGATCCGGTGGCTGAATGGTCCAGCGCGGCCAAGGCGCCTCGTAGCTCCGCCAATCTTTTGAGCCGCCCCAGATAGGAATAGCCCGGATTTGTTCTCTGCTGCTGTTCGAATGCCAGCAGGTGACCGTGATCCGGCCGCATCGGGATAGCGCGGGCGGGCTGCCCCTGTTCTGCTGCGCGCAGGGCCGCGAGGACCGCAATCATATCGGTGCTCCCCCCAAGCGCCGCGGCTTCATGAAAGCTGCCATCCCCCTCGCGCTGCACATTGCGCAGATGGGCAAAGTGGATATGCGCGCCAAAGCGGCGGGCCATGTCCGGCAGATCATTATCCGCACGGGCCCCAAGTGATCCGGTGCACAACGTCAGCCCGTTCGCAACGCTCGGCACCGCATCAAGAATAAACGCCAGATCCTGCGCGGTCGAAACGCAGCGCGGCAAACCGAAAAGCGGGAACGGCGGATCATCGGGATGGATGGCAAGCCGCACCCCCAAGGCCTCTGCCTCTGGCACGACGACGCTCAGGAACGTGGCCAGATTGGCTTGAAGGTCGCGGTGCGACAGGGATGCGAAACTTTCGATGCCCGCCAGCAGATCCGCCCGCGTAAACCCTTTGGCGCTACCGGGGAGCCCCGCGATGATATTCGCCTCTAACGCGGCGATCTCGGGCTTTGTCATATGCCCCCACCGCATCTGCGCTGCGGCCAGCAGATCGGGGGCGTGGTCGGCCTGAGCGTTCGGGCGCGCAAGAATATGCACGTCGAACACCACGAAATCCACCATGTCAAAACGCAAGGCCTGCCCCTGCCCGTCTATCTCGAAGCGCAGATCGGTGCGGGTCCAGTCCAGCAGCGGCATGAAGTTGTAGCAGATCGTCTTGACGCCCGCGCGCGCCAGATTGCGCATCGTCTCGATCCATGCCGCGATCTCTGCCGTGGCACCGGCACCCTTCAGCTTGATCGCATCCGGCATCCAGATCGACTCGCATACATCCCAGCTGAGGCCGGCCTCGTCGATCCGCGCCTGAAGGGCGGTGATATCCCTCAGCGGCCAGACCTCGCCGGGGGCGTAGTCGTGCAAAGCGGTCACAATACCAGACGCGCCGGCCTGCTTGATATGGGTAAGCGTGACCGGATCAGTGGGGCCAAACCAGCGCCATGTTTCTTTCATGGGATATCCTATTCGATCAGATGTCTGCGCCGACGGGTCATTGGAATGACATCGGCATGAGCGTGCGCGGCAGCCACAGGGCGATCTGCGGAAAGAGAATGACCAGCAACAAGATCACCAGCATCGGGGCCAGAATGATGCAGACATCCCGCAGTACCTTGACCACATTCATCCCCCCGATCGACGCAGAGATCAGCAGACACAAGCCATAGGGCGGCGTCACCAGACCAAAGGCCAGCGAGATGATCCCGATGATCGCAAAGGCCACCGGATCAATCCCCGCCGCACGCGCCACGGGCAAAAGCACCGTACCCAGAATGATAATGGTCGGGATCGCATCGATGAACAGACCGAAAAACAGGAACAGCGCCGCGATGATCAGCGACGTGCCGATGACGCCAAGTTCATGCGCGGTCAGCACGTCCACGATCAAACGCGGCACGTTGTAGAACGCCAGCATCCAGCCAAAAGCCGAAGCCGTCCCGATCGCAAATAGCGAGATCGACGCAAAACGGCCCGTGTCATAGAAGATGCCGCCAAGATCCCGCACCGACACGGTGCGATAGACGAAAACCCCAAGGATCAACGCATAGCCCGCCGCGATGATCGCGCTTTCGGTGGGGGTCACAATGCCCCCCACGATGCCGCCGATCACCAGAACCGGGGTCAGCATCGCCAGCGCCGCGCCTTTGAACGCCGACCAGAACTGCCCGAATGTGGGCCGCAGGGTGACGGGGTAGTCGTATTTCTTGGCATAGCCATAGACCGTCGCCATCAGGGCAAAACCGATCAGCAAGCCGGGAATGGCCCCCGCCAGAAACAGCGCACCGACCGAAATCTGCATGACCCCGCCCCAGACCACCATGAGGATACTGGGCGGAATAATCACCCCCATCACGGACGAACAGGCCGTGATCGCGATGGCAAAACGGGTGTCATAGCCTTCTTTGACCATCGCGGGGATCAGGATCTTGCCGCAGCCCGCCGCATCCGCCGTGGACGACCCCGAGATACCGGCAAACAGCATCGACACGGCGACATTCACATGCCCCAACCCTCCGGGCATCCAGCCAGTCAGCACGCGGGCGAAATCAATCAGCTTTTGCGTGATCAACCCCGAATTCATCAGGTTCGCCGCCAACAGAAAGAACGGCACGGCAAGCAGGATGAACGAGTTATACGACTGGAACATCCGGTCGATGACGATGAAGGGCGTCAGCCGGATATCCAGCATCACAATCGGAATTGTCGCGATCCCCAAGGCAAAGGCGACCGGCACCCGCAGCGCCACAAGCAGGATGAAACCGCCCACAAGAATAAGACAGGCAAGGCCCGTTGAAACGATCATGATACGGCCCGCCCCTCTGTGCGGTAGACCGCAAATGCTTGATACAAACGGTAAAGAGCAAAGACCGCCCAAAGCACGCCGGCGATCGGGACAGAGATATGCGTGAACATCAGATTTGCCCGCATCATGACCGACGTCTGGTTGCCCCCGAATTTGGCGTAATCAATGCCGTACCATGCGAACAACAGCGCAAACCCCGCGACCAGCCCAAGCACTAGTGCTTGCTGCAAGAACGCCAGCAGCGGATGCTTGGCACCGGGGATGACCTGAACGTCGAAATGCGTCCCCTCCCACACCGCCAGGGCAGACCCGAGCATCACAACCCATACAAAGATGAACGTGGCCAGTTCTTCGGTCCATAGATAGACGGGGATCACCCCGGTGTAGCGCGCAATGACCTGCAGGCCGACGGGGATCGCCAGTGAAAACATCAGCACCCCCACGACGAAGCGGAGCAAGGATGCGAGCAGTTCCAGACCACGCAGGATCATGTGCTTACCGATCAACTTGAGTGAAAATAAAATCCCCCTCGGGTCACAAGAACCCAAGGGGGGCATCCGCGGGGATTACTTGGCGCGGACCGCTTCAAGCAGCTCCGACGCACCGATCTCGGCGGCATAGGCATCCTGCACCGGCTTGACCATTTCCAGCATCTTGTCGCGGTTTTCGAATTCGGACACGGTTAGCTGACCCGCATCGACCATCTTTTGCAGCTTAACGCCGTCCTCGCGCGATTCCAGCTCACGGCCATAGGCCCCTGCCTCTTCGCCCGCTTCAAGCACGGCGGCCTGCAGGTCTGCGGGCAGGCTGTTGAAGGTCTTGCCGCTCATCACGATGGGGCGCACGGTGATCGAATGGCGCGTCAGCGTCAGGTTCGGGGCCACCTCGTAGAACTTGAGGTTCTGAATGCTCGCGGCCTCGTTCTCGAACCCTGCGATGACGCCGGTCTGGATGGCGTTGTAAACCTCGTTATAGGCAATCGCCGAAGGGGCCGCTGTCAACGCCTGGAAGATCTGCGCCTGGATCGGCGCGCCCATGACCCGCATCTTGTGGCCCTTCAGATCATCAAAGGTCACGACAGGGTTTTTGGACAGCAGATTGCGCGTGCCCCCGCCGGTGTAGCCCACGATCTTGATATCGGCTTTCTCTAGCAGCTCGTCCTCCAGCGGTGCAAGCACATCGCTGGACAGGACCGCATTCCAGTGGTCCAGATCGCGGAACAGGAACGGCATGTCCATCAGCGGGATGGACGGGGCGAACTTGGCCATATTGGACGGCGCAAGGATCGTATAATCAATCGCCACCCCCTGGTTCAGGAAGGTGACGTAATCGCTTTCGACGCCAAGCTCGCCGTTCAGACGTAAGTCAAACGTCACATCGCCGTCGTATTTCTCGCCGACCAGTTCCTCGAATTTACGCAGTGTTTTGGTAAAGGCATGTTCCTCGTCGAACATGCTGGCCCCCCGCAGAACCGTCTCGGCCTGCGCGGTCGCGGTAAAGAGCGTCGCAGCAACGGCGGCACCCGAAACAAGGTGTGCTGTCTTGGTAAAAAATGACATGGTAGTCCTCCCTGATTGTTGCCTGACCAGATACGTGCCTGACCAGATTCTCCCTGACGTGAAATATGTCGTTAGTATTTGTAATGCGTCAAGTTTATTTGTAATTATTTGTATACATCAAGTTTATCAGCGGCTTACCCCCCAAGCGCCGCTGCCCCGCACATGGTCAAACGACCGGCAGCAGCTCTGCCGGAAGGTCTTGGTAGCAGACGGGGCGCAGGAAACGGCGGATCGCCAGCGTCCCGACCGAGGTCGCGCCAAAGTTGGTCGACGCGGGATAGGGCCCGCCGTGGACCATCGCCCCGCTGACCTCCACGCCCGTGGGAAAGCCGTTGGCCAATATCCGCCCCGCCTTGCGCTCTAACACCGGCATCAAGGCTTGGGCGGCAGCGGTATCGCCCGCGTCCATTTGCAATGTGCAGGTCAGCTGCCCGTCTAGCCCTTTGGCGACCGCGGCCATCTCATCCGCATCGGCCACGCGCACGATAATGCCAAGCGGCCCGAAGACCTCATGCGCCAGCGCGTCGCTGTTCAGCCAATCGGTGCCAGAGACCTCGAAGACAGCGGGGGTGACACCACGCGCCTCGCCCCGATCCGAAGAGACGAGCGCGCGCGTACACCCCGCGCGCGCGATACGATCACGCCCGTCGAAATAGGCATCGGCGATCCCCGTCGTCAGCGTTGTTTGGGCAGGGCTGTCGAGCAAGGCGGCGACCGCGGCATCGCGGAAGGCATCGGCACCGGGGCCGTCAATGATCACCACCACGCCCGGGTTCGTGCAGAACTGCCCTGCCCCCATCGTCAACGACGCGGCCCACCCCGCCCCGATCTCTGCGCCACGGGCGGAGGCTGCGGCGGGCAGTACAAAGACCGGGTTAATCGACCCAAGCTCGCCAAAAAACGGAATGGGTTCGGGCCGCTGCGCGCATAGATCAAACAGCGCCCGTCCGCCGCGCAGTGATCCGGTAAAGCCGACGGCCTTGATCAGCGGATGCTGCACCAGCGCCTGCCCGACCTCTAGCCCGCCCCCCTGGATCAACGAGAATACTCCCGCGGGCATGTCGCAAGCTGTAATGGCGGCGGCAATCGCTGCGGCCACGACCTCTGCCGTGCCGGGGTGCGCGTGGTGCCCCCTGACAACCACCGGACAGCCCGCCGCCAAGGCCGACGCCGTATCCCCGCCTGCCGTCGAGAAAGCGAGCGGGAAGTTCGACGCCCCGAAGACCGCGACAGGGCCAATCGGGCGCTGGATCATCCGCAAATCGGATCGCGGCAAAGGCGTGCGATCCGGCAAGGCCGCATCATGGCGCGCGTCCAGAAAATCGCCTTCAAGGATATGCGTCGCGAACATGCGCAGCTGACCGGATGTGCGCCCTGTCTCACCGCGCAAACGCGCGTCTGGCAGGCCGGTTTCCTGGGCGCCGATCAGGGCCAATGTGTCGATACGGGCGTCAACCTCGTCCGCGATCGCATTCAGGAAGGCCGCGCGATCCTGCGCTGTGGTGGCGCTGTAGGCGTCAAACGCATCCTCGGCAGCCTGCGCGGCGCGGTCTACCAGATCAACGGTACCGGCGGCGAAAATCCGTGGCTCCCCGTCGGCGGGGTCGGATGAAAAATGCTCTGCCGCGCCGGTCCATTCGCCTGCGATCAGGTGTTTGCCCATCAGTTCCATGCTGCGTTCCCTTTAGCTTCTGTCAAAAATCCGGCGGCCGCGTGCATCCGCAGCCGCCGGTCGTGTCGTTGTCAAGAAAACAGCATGCCGCCGTTGATATCGACGTTGGCACCTGTGATGAACGCCGCATCATCCGAGGCAAGGAACACCGCCAGCTTGGCCACATCTTCCGAAGTCCCCTCGCGTTTCACGGGCGAGACATTGGCCACATGGGTGCGCACTTCGGGTTTGGTAAAGATGTTGTGGAAATCGGTATCGATCATCCCCGGGCAAAGCGAATTCACGCGGATTTTCGGACCCAGCTCTTTCGCCAGACCCCGCGTCAGCGTCATCAGCGCCCCCTTTGATGCGCCGTAAGCCGAGGCACCGGGCCCGCCGCCATCGCGACCGGCCTGCGACGCGAGCCCGACAATCGACGATCCTTCAGTCATATGGGGCAGACATTCACGCACCATCAGCACAAAGGATGTCAGGTTCACGTCCATGACCGACTGCCAGTGATCCAGCGTCATCTCCGACATGGTGACCCGCGCGACCAGCCCGCCCGTGACGTGGACAAGCGTATCGACCTGCCCGAATTCCTCGACGGTCTTTTCTACCAACGCGGCAACATCGGCCTCTTTGGTCATATCGCCCTGCAGCGCGAAGGCCTTGCCGCCCGCCGCCTTGATTTCAGCGACAGCGCTGTCGGCCCCTTCAGAGCTTGCCATATAGTTGATCGCCACATTCGCGCCCCGCGCCGCGAGCTCAAGCACACAGGCGCGGCCGATATCGCGGCCACCGCCGGTTACAATTGCGGTTTTCCCTTTTAGGTCCATGATCGTCTCCTGAATATAAAATTCTGCGGAGGAACCTGACCGAGCAGTGCTCTCCGCGTCTCCCTTCGATGCACAATGGGGTTCAAGGGCGGCGATGCACGCCCAACAACTGCATTATCCGTCCCCTTGCTTAGGGCAAACCTCAGGGCGCGACAATACAAATTATTACAAATATAGAGATTGGTAAGTCGAGAAGGTCTTTGATACCAGTGGAAAAGCCCGAAAAAACAGTAGAATATCTGTCGCATCGAGCACAAAAACATATGAAAATCGCTACGGGTTACGGCATTACCCTCACCCAAATCTGTTGACAACATCCAAAAATAGTTACAAATTATTACATCTGATTAAAGCCGGGGGGAGGCATACCAATGGACACCACAGCAGACGCATCACAGGGTTGGATGACCTCTGGCCCCGGCGCGCAGCGGCGCATCTTGTGTCAGGACAAAGCGCTGATGATGGTAGAGTTCATGTTCGAAAAGGACGGCGTCGGCGTGCCCCATTCGCACCCCCATGTGCAGACGACATTCGTGTCCTCTGGCCAGTTCGAATTCACCGTTGGGGGCGACACGCAAATCCTGAACTCCGGCGATGCGTTGATCATCCCGTCGAACGTCGAACACTCCTGCCTGTGCTTACAGGCGGGGAAACTGCTCGACAGTTTTGCACCGCGGCGGGATGATTTCATGGCGGCCCACGGGCTACCGCTAGAGTAAGCGATTAGCCTTCGAACACACGGTTCTTTGCATTCTCGACATGGGCGCGCATGGCGGCGCGGGCTTCGGCCTGATCCCGCGCGATGATCGCGGCGAGGATGCGGCGGTGTTCTTGCTGGACAAGCTCCATCCGCTCGCGCGGTTTGCTGAGCGACAGGTTCCGCGTCAGGTTGAGGCCGGTCAGGATGTTCGACTTCATCGAGGTGCGCGCAGTTGCGAAATACTGGTTGCCGGACGCCTCGCAGATCGCCTGATGAAAGGCCTCGTCTGCCTCAACGCCCAACTCTCCTTCGCGAATGCAGCGGTCCAGCTCCTTGAAATGCGCGCGCAGCTTGGCCAGATCCGCTTCTGTATGGCGCACGGCGGCAAGGAACGCCGCCTCCCCCTCGATCGCGGCGCGGAATTCGAAGGTGCGCTGGATATCTGCGATGGACCCCACGGGCGCAAAGGTCAGCACCGCCGTATCGGGGCGGCGCTGCACGAATGACCCGGACCCCTGCCGCGACACGACCACGCCGTCTTCGCGCAACTGCTTGAGCGCCTGACGCAGCACCGGCCGGGACACCTCCAGCATCTCGCTCATGGCGTGTTCCGTCGGCAGCTTATCCCCGACCGCAGTCTCCCCGCTGGAAATCATCGCGAGGATTTTCTCGTAGGCGTGATCCGCGAGCGTGCGTTCCTTGGCGGGCTTGCCCATGGCGGAACGGCTCGCATCTGCGCCTGCTACCGGTTGTTTTGTTCCCGCCATGCTATGAATTCGTCCTTCGTTGCCGGATCTGTCGGTGGGTAAAGCCCAAAAATCGAAGCACCATTTTGCACCATTTCCAGAACGAAGTCTTCGAAAACGGTCATCTCTTCGGTTTCTGACGCTATTTCTGCCACCAGATGCTTGGGGATGCAAACGACGCCTTCATTGTCGCCCACGATAATATCACCCGGAAAGACGGAAACACCGCCACATGCGATAGGGTCATTGATCGCGACGGCGTGGTGTTTGGTCAGGTTTGTCGGCGCACTGGGGCGCGTGTGATAGGCGGGCATCTCGAGCGCCGAAATCTCGGGCGTGTCGCGGAACCCCCCGTCGGTGACGATCCCCTTGCAGCCGCGCTTCATCAATCGGGTGGCCAGAATACACCCCGCCGACGCCGCCGTTGAATCGCGCCGCGAGTCGATCATGAAGACGGACCCGGGGGGGCATTCCTCTACGCCCTTGCGCTGCGGGTTGGCACGGTCCGCAAAAGACTCTAGCCCGTCCAGATCCTCGCGCGCGGGAATATAGCGCAGGGTGTAGGCCGGCCCGACCATATTCGGCCCGGGGTTCATACGGTACGGCCCCTGAATAAAGACGTTACGAAAGCCGCGCTTGAACAATGCGGTGGTCAGCGTTGCCGTGCTGACATGCATGAGCTTTTCAAGGAGTTCTGGCGTCGGTTCAGTCATGGTGAATACTTTCTACTATGGTATTTCGGGCGTTTTGAAAGGCGTGGAAAAAGTCGGCTCATTCAAGCAATGAAGGTAGGAACAGCGACACCGCGGGGACATATGTGACCAGCAAGAGCGCCATCAGAATGGCCAGGTAGAAGGGCCATATGGTCCTGAGCGTTTCCTCGATCTTGACCCTGCCGACGGCGCAGCCCACGAACAGGCAGGTGCCAACGGGGGGCGTGCACAGACCAAGCCCGAGGTTGACCAGCAGCATGATCCCGAACTGGGTGGGGTCCATGCCAAGATCGCGTACAATGGGCAGGAAGATCGGGGTGCAGATCAGGATCAGCGCGGCCATATCCATGATCATCCCCAGCACCAGCAGCATGATGTTGATCATCAGCAGAACGGCGATCTTTTCTTCCGAGATGCCAAGCATGAAGCTGCTCAGCTTTTCGGGCACCTGATACAGCGCCAGAAGATAGGCGAATGAACTGGCAAAACCGATCAGCACCATGACCATCGCGGTTGTCCGCACAGCAGAGACGACGGCGGTCTTGAACCCGTTCCAGTCAAGGCTGCGATAGACGAAATAGGTCAGCAGCAGCGCATAGATCGCGCCGAAGGCACCGGATTCCGTCACGGTAAAGACACCCGACAGCACCCCGCCCACGATAATCACAGCCGTCACCAGACCCGGCAGCGCATGCAGCGATGCAACGCCGACCGCGCGCCAGCCGGGGAAAGGCTCCGCCGGATAGTTGCGTTTGATCGCAATGACATAGGCCGCCACCGCAAGGCACAGACACATCAGCATGCCGGGCACCACCCCCGCGAGAAACAGCTTCGAGATCGAGATCCCCCCGCCAGCGGCCACCGCAAAGATAATCATATTGTGGCTGGGCGGAATAACGATGCCTGCAATCGATGATGTAACGGTCACGTTCACCGCGTAATCGGAATGATAGCCACGTTCCTTCATGACAGGGATCAGAATAGACCCGAGCGCCGAGATATCAGCCACAGCCGATCCCGAAATTCCGCCGAACAACATGCTGGAAAAGATGTTCACCGATGCCAGACCGCCGCGCACGTGACCCACAAGGGCCGAGGCGAACTTGACCAGACGCATGGCGATACCGCCGTGCAGCATCAGCTCGCCTGCGAAAACGAAGAACGGGATCGCCAGCAGCGAGAAGACAGAGATGCCGGAAACCGACCGTTGAAAGGTGATCAGCAGCGGAAAACCTTCGTACCAAAAGGCGGTCAGGGCTGCGATACCCATTGCAAAGGCGACGGGGATACCGATCACGACGGAGACACCGAAAATGCCAAGAAGGATTGTCAGACCCATGATTAAAACAGACCTTTTTCATGATAGGGGATACCGCGCAGAAGACAGGCGATCCGAAACACCGCGCGCAGGCCGGCAAATAGAAAGACAAGCCCGCCGCACATCGCAGCCGACAAGGACCGGAAACTCTCGGGGATGTTCAGCATGGGGAGCATTGTGCTCCACCCGAATTTCACCAGCTCAATACTTGCCACCAGCATGATCAAGCCAAAACCGGCAAGGACGATATCAATGACGAGCTTCAGGAAATGACTGACCCGCCAACCCATCATGTCGCGGAACAGCGTCACCCCGAGATGTGTGTTCTCGTGGATCCCGACCGCCGCGCCCAGATAGGTCACATAGCAGATCAGCAATAGCGCCAGCTGTTCGACCCATGTCGGTGTGACGTTCAAGACATAGCGCCCGAACACCAGCCAGCCAAAGGTCGCGATCAGCACGACGATGGCGATAGAGGCCGCGAGCATGCAAAGAAAACTCAGCCCGTCGAGCGCACGCTCGGTATGCTTCATCCAGAGGGGTGCGTGTTCCACGGCCCTATTCCTTTGTGAGAGAAAGGGTGCGCCCCGTTGCAACAGGGCGCACGATTGTCCAGCCGCGCTGATCAGTCAGCGTTGCGGAACAGATTGACGAGATCCGTCATCTCTGGATTGGCCGCCAGATACTTTTCGTAGACAGGCACCATCGCTTCCTGGAACGCCGATTTGTCGGCGATCTCGTTCACTTCGACGCCACCGTCCATGATGATCTTCATCGACGCCGCCTCGCGTTCGCCCCAGAGTTTGCGCTGCAGATCGGTGGAGTTTTTACCGGCGGTTTTCACGATTTCCTGCTGTTCTGGTGTCAGACCGTCAAAGGTCTTTTTGCTCATGCACAGGCATTCGGGAATGATCAGGTGCTGGGTCAACGAATAGTATTTCGCAACCTCGAAGTGGCTGGTGGATTCATAAGACGGCGGGTTGTTCTCTGCCCCGTCCACAACGCCGGTCTTGATCGACTGGTAGACTTCCGCAAAGGCCATCGGGGTGGCGTTGCCGCCCATCGACTCGATCATGCCAACGAACAAATCGTTGTTCATCACGCGCACTTTCATGCCTTGCACGTCTTCGGGCGTATTGATCGGCTTGACCGAGTTATAGAAAGACCGCGCGCCGGCGTCATAGTAGCCAAGGGCGACGATCCCCTTTTCCTCTAGCGCTTCCCCAAGTGCGGCCCCCGGTTCGCCGTCCATCAGTTCATACATCTGTGGCACGCTTTTGAACACAAAGGGCAAGGACACGACGTTGGTCGCAGGCACGGCCTGCCCCATCGGCCCAAGGCTGAAGACGCCAAAATCCATGATCCCGAGACGCAGCTGTTCAATCGCATCGGGCTGCGAGCCCAGAACGCCAGCGTGGAACACCTTGCCCTTGATCTCGCCCCCGGTCTTTTCGGTGACCTCTTCCATGAAGGCTTCCATACCGTGCGATACAGGGTAATCCTCGACGTGGATATTCCAGCCGCGCCAGTCCTTTGCCTGCGCCGTCACGGGCATGACAGCCAGCGTCGATGCCGCGGCAATCGCAAAGGCACCACGGGTGATGATTTTATTCAGTTTCATATTTGTTTCCTCCCAAAGACAAATTATTGCAAAAGTGATCACATGACTTACAAATATTTACAAGTACTATTTTTCGAGTTTTGATGGGGACGCGCCTGACCCTTTCGTATTGATCTTCACTGTGCCGACCCAAAAATTTAGAATTTTAAAGGGCTTAAGGTCTGCGAAGAGACGACTAAGGTGCCGGAAATTTCGCCCCTGCTGCACGGGCGGGCCGATACATAGGAAGAGGTAGATACATGACAAATTCGCATTCCAACCAGACAACCAAACTACAGGCGGGCACCGCCTTCCCCGTGTTCGAGGTGCCTAAATTCGGCGGCGGCACCATGACGGTGGGCGGCGCGACCGACGGCTGGACGCTGCTCATCGTATACCGTGGCAAGCATTGCGGACGCTGCAAGACCTACCTGGGCAAGCTGGAACACAACTATGCAAAGTGGGAAGACGCGGGTTTTGCGGTGAAATGCGTCTCGGCCGACCCGCTGGAGAAAGTCAGCGATGATGTCGCGCGCTTCGGGTGGACCTTCGACATCGGCTACGACCTGCAAGAGAGCGACATGCGCACCATGGGGCTTTACGTCAGCGACCCGCTGTCTTCGCAGGAAACCGACCGTCGCTTTGCAGAGCCCGGTATTTTCTGCCTGCGCCCCGACGGCACAACGCAGATCATAGCCATCTCTAACGGCCCGGCGGCGCGCCCCGATCTGGATGAACTCCTCGACGGGATGATATTCACAATCAACAACGACAAACCTGTCCGCGGGAACGCCTGAACCCGACCTGAGCCGACAAACCGCAAGACAGCCAAGAGGAGCACCCCCAATACAACACAACGGCTCCCGCTAGGCGACAGACCCGAGTTCTGCCAAACCGCTGGATACAGCGGGCCTGCGTGAACGGGCACCGATCCAACGGGTGCTCGCAATCTTTATCGAAAGTTATTTTGTCACGCGGGAATAAACCGCACCCCCCGGACGTCACTTGGTCATAGAGCCTTTGCCCACGATGCAGAGCAAAGGCCCGGAACCACGGGAGGAAGACATGAAAGTCATTGAAAACGTTAAGCGTCGGCATTTTTTGATCGGATCGGCAGGCACGATGGCAGCCGTCGCGGTCGGGGCACCGGCGTTGGCACAATCAGGCGCAGAGCCTTTGCCGGATTACGTCGCCTGGAAAGACGCCGAGGACATGATCGTCCATTCCAAGCAGACGCTCGAGACGAAACGCGCCGCACAGGGGTCAGAGCTGATCACCCCCACAACCGAACTTTACATCCGCAACAACTTGCCCGCCCCCTCGGACAAGATCGTTGCCGATCGCGATGCTTGGGAGGTCGAGATCGACGGTGTTGCAAACCCCGGCAAGATGACCGTCGGCGCGTTGAAAACGCTTGGCGTCGAAACAGTGGTCTGCGTGCTGCAATGCTCGGGCAACGGGCGCGCCTTCTTCGATCACGAGACGAGCGGGTCGCAGTGGTCTGTCGGGGCGGCGGGCAATGTCGTGTGGACAGGCGTGCCCGTGCGCGCCGTTATTGACGCAATGGGCGGCGCCGATGCGGATGCCGTCTACCTGACCGGCACCGGCGGAGAGGACATTCCCCAAGGGCTGCCGCCTGAATCGATCCAGGTTGAACGCTCTGTCCCCAAGGCTGCGATGGATCGCGCGATCCTCGCGTGGGAGATGAACGGCGAACCCGTGCCGCTGGCGCACGGTGGCCCCCTGCGGCTGATTATCCCGGGCTACTACGGGGTCAACAATATCAAGTACCTCAAACGGTTGGCCCTGACGGTCGAGGAATCGCCCAATAAGATCCAGCAGACCGGCTACCGCGTCCGCCCTGTCGGCGAAAAAGGTGATCCCTCGCAACCCTCCATGTACGAGATGTCGGTGAAATCATGGATCACCGGGCCGCTGGTGGATGCCGCGACGGGCAAGGTACAGATCCACGGCGTCGCCATGGGCGGTGTCAGCGGGCTGGAGAAAGTCGAAGTGTCCACCGACGGCGGGCAGAATTGGGCCGATGCGCAGTTTCTGGGCCCTGACCTTGGCCCCTACGCGTGGCGACCCTTTGTGCTGATCACCGATCTGACGGAAGGCACACATATGCTGGCCAGCCGGGCAACCAACGCCGCAGGCGACGCCCAGCCAGAGAACTTTTTGCCAAACGAACGCGGTTATGGCAACAACGGATGGCGGGCACATGCCGTCGACGTGACTGTCAGCTGATACCATAGACCGGCGGCCTTGGCCGTCGGTCCGACCCTTACCCGGAGACATTGAAATGACCCCATCCCTGACGCCGCGCCTTGGCGGTGCCCTTTTCCTTGCGCTGATCGGCAGCGCAGCAGCAGCCGACGCCTCTCTTGACGCCGGGCGCGCCCTTTTCAACGAGACAGCGCAGCCGCAATGTGCCCTTTGTCACAGCTTGAAAGACGCGGGTGCCGAAGGCGAGATCGGTCCGAACCTTGATGACTTCAAGCCCACCGTCGAACAGGTCCGCGCCGCCGTGACAAGCGGGATCGGCATTATGCCCGGCTTTGCCGAAACGCTGACCGACGCAGAGATCGGAACGCTATCGACCTATGTGGCGACGGTCGCGGGCGGATCTGACGCCGCGGCCAACAGCGACGCCAGCGCGCCGACCGAGGACGCCGCCGCAGCAGAGCCGGAAACCCCCGGTGCCGAGATTCTGGCACAAGGCGATCCCGCCGCGGGCGAGAAAGTATTCAGGAAGTGCAAAGCCTGTCACACGGTAGAAGAAGATGGCCCAAGCCGCGTCGGGCCAAATCTTTATGGGATCGTCGGTGCCTCTGTCGCGGCGGTGGACGGGTTCCGCTATTCCGGCGCGCTGACCGACCATGGTGGCGACTGGACACCGGACCGGCTTGCGGCTTTCCTTGCTAACCCCCGCAAGGCCGTGCCCGGCACCAAGATGAGCTTTGCCGGGCTGCGCAAGCCGGAAGATCAAGCCGATGTGATCGCCTATCTCGTCAGTTTGTCAGACGCCGACTGACCTAACCGACGCAAGGCCGCGCCGAACGAACCGTCTTTGAAAGCGCTGCCATCACGCTTTCAGAGGCGCGTTCGCGCGTTTCGAGCCTAAGATAGCGGGCAATGGCATCAAACCGGGTGCGGTCCATCCCCGTCGCGACGATAATATGGCGCTGTTGGTCCCGGGAGCCCCAGCTCGCGATCTGCTGTTCTGACGTGCTCTTACCCTCTGGCAGGGCAAACCCGCCGCGCAGGTAGGTCAGCCGACATCCATTCTGGCCCGCATAATGCATGATATCGCCCTCCTCTGCCACGCGGGACGCGACGGCTGTCAGGTTCGCGCCCTCAAGATCCGGCACACCCGCCAAACCACCCCCCGCCACGGGGCGCAGATCGCCAGAGCCTACATCATAGGTCTGTGCTGCAAGTTCGGTGTGAATGTCGAAAGCCGTGGGGGAGGCGACGAAGCCAGACCCGAACACCATCGCCAAAGCCACCGCTGCGGCGACAGCGCCGCCCCAAAGCCAAGGTCGCGGGTGCCGGTTGCTGTTTGCAGCCCTCGTTTGCGGCGTAGCGTCTGGATCGTCCAGCACCGGACGCATCAACGCCAAACCGCGCGAAACGCGCCGCACATCTTCAAGCGCCGCAGCCAGCGCGGGTTCGGCAGCTAACCGCGTCTCTAGGTCACGCATTTCCGACGCGCTCAGTGCGCCATCATGGTAGGCGTTGACCTGTTCCCAGTCTTTGTCGTTCAGCTCGCTCATGTCTTCCGCGTCACTTCCTGTTTTGCCGTTCCAGCCCCATCGACCACGTCCAGTAACGCCCGCCGCGCGCGGCTGATCCGGCTCATCACTGTGCCGTTCGGCACATCCATCACTTTCGCCGCCTCGGCGTATTTCAGGCCCATAATGTCCACAAGGCACAGCACCTCGCGGGTTTCGGGCGGCAGCTTCTCGAACGCCAGCCGGATTAATACATCCCGCGCGGTGTCCGGTCCGCCTGCTTCATCAGATAGACGTTTCTCCTCCGCCGAATATTCACGGCGCACGCGCCTTTTTCTCAGCTCGTCATAATGCAGGTTGCGAATGACGCGGAACATCCACGGGCGCAATTCCTCCAGCAGCTCGGGTCTGCGATCAGACCGCAACCCCCGCTCCACCGCGTCCTGCACCAGATCCTCTGCCGCGTCGCGCGACTGACAGATGGCCGTGGCATAGGCCCTCAACTCAGGCAAAAGAATCTCGATAAGGGTACGCTGCGCCATATCAATCCGTACCGCGTTTTCAGGCCGGATCAAAGCCAACACGGCCCGCTGTCGGAATTCTTCGTGCAGTGTCTGGCGTAGGGATTGCGTCGAGAATATCCGTGATGCTTGCCGGAAAAATCGCGGCCCCCGCGGCTGAATCTGAAACGGTATTCAGATGGCTTCACCGGCAGGGTTTAAGCGCTCGCCATTATTTAACATAACGTTGAAAAAATTTCGAGCTTCCAAACAAACGCCCCACCCGTATCAACCTAACAAACAACGAAACACACAAAGGAAAAAAACCGCAGCATTTCCGCCGCGGTTTTTTCGTCTAACGTCTGGCCCTATTCAGGCGATGGCTGCCTTGATCTGGTCGGCGAGCGACATGGGATCAAAGGGTTTGCTGATCACCTCTGTCGCGCCGATGCCGCGCAGTTCTTCCAGCTCGTTCGGCTGGGCACGGGCGGTCATGAAGATCGCGGGCACATTCGCGAAATCCGGATTCTCGCGCAGTTTCTCAAGCGTTTGACGGCCGGTCATGCCGGGCATCATCATATCCAGCAAAAACACGTCGGGGATATAGTCCAGCGTCTTTTCAAGCGCCTGTTCGCCGCAGTCGCATTGCTCAACCACGAAATCACCCGACAGTTCGAGTGACATTTTGGCGATTTCGCGAATATCGGCGTCGTCTTCTACGTGAAGCAATTTAATCATACGGGACTCTTATCCAACGTTCTCTAGTCTTTCAAAATCAGTCTCTGGCCCAGAATGGCGCGTTTTGACAGGTAAAGTGAAGGTGAAAGTTGTCCCCCGCCCTTCTTTACTGACAAAATCGATCGTACCACCCAAACCTTCAACAATTGCTTTACAGATGCTCAGCCCCAAACCGGTACCGCCTTTGGTCGCCCGGTCGGAATTCGCCATATCTGCAAACCGCTGAAAGATCTTATGCTGGTCTTCGGGCGCAATGCCCATACCCTCATCGCGTACAGACACACATACGTTTTCGGGCGTTTTATCGACGGAGATCTCCACCGTGCCGCCCGGCTTGGAAAACTTCGCAGCATTCGACATCAAGTTGGTTAAAACTTGAATGATACGGTTGGCGTCGGTCTCGATATAGGTGGGCGTATCCACCCCGTGGCAGTTGATCTTCAAGCCGAACCGCTGATGCGCGGTCGCATTGGCGCGCAGGGATTCGGCCACCAGTTCCGACAGGTCAGCGGTTTCCAGTTCGAAATCCAGACGCCCGGAGGAGATCTTTTCCATATCCAGAATGTCGTTGATGATCAGCACCAGACGATCGGCATTGCGATGCGCGATCTCCAGCAGGCCCTCGGCCTTGGGTGGCAGCTGCCCCGCGGCTTTCGACAACAGCAGCCCCATCGACCCTTTGATCGAGGTCAAGGGCGACCGAAGTTCGTGGCTGACCATAGAGATGAAATCCGCCTGAAGTTGCTCTTGTTCAAGCCGTTCGGTGATGTCGTGCAGCATGATCAGCAGACGCCCGTCGACTGTCCCTTTGTTGAGCCACTTGATCGACCCTTCAAAGTTCGTGCCCGAAATCGTTGCGCTGAACGTCATATAGGTGTCGCCGATATCCATCATCCGCAGACAGGCGTCGAGCACATCCTCGCAGCCGCGCTCGGCCGCCATATCGCGCACCGTTTGCCCGTTCTTGGGCCGCGTCGACCAGCCGAACCGTGCCTTGGCGGCAAGGTTCATATAGCGCAACTCAAGGTTGTCTTCGGACACGATCCAGATGTCGTCGCGCAGCTCGTGCAAGGTCATTGCCGTGTCGCGTCGCGCGATCAGCTTGGTGGTAGATGTGATGTCCGTCCGCGCCGAGATCGACCCGATCCAGCGGCCATTCGCATCCAGCAACGGGGTCACTGTCGTCTGTGTCACGCAGTTTGACCCGTCGCGATTGCGCAGCGTCGTTTCACCCTGCCAGCTTTTGCCCTGCCGCAGCAGATCGCGGATTTCAGTTGCGGTGGTTCTATTGTCCTTGGAATACAGCATCGCGACCGGTTTGCCGATCAGCTCTTTGCGGGTATAGCCGGTTGCCTCTAGCAACAGGTCGTTCACCTCGACCAGCAGGTTATCGGTGTCGACCACGTTTACCATCGTGTGCATCTTTAGCACACGCAGCTGTTGGGCGACGCTGTCATCAACCGTCGCACGCGCCGGCGTGGCCCGCACATTCGCGGCGATCAGCGGCACCAGACTGGCAATGGCGATGGCCCCGATAACCGGAACGGTTTGCGCCGGTGTGCCCGACAGCAGCGCCGAGGTCGCGGCATACCACCCCCCAGCCAAGGCCGATCCGGCGACGAAACCGGTCGCACTATGGCGCTTCTTTCCGTTCCAAGACATATCGCGTCCTTACTTACAAAAAGAAGGCACCATCCCTAGCCAAGCACCCTCTCCATCCCTTGCGCCATCATAGACAAAAGTATCTAGACATTTTTAAGGCGATTTTTAGCAACTTTAGAAACAACCATAAGGAGATCAACTCGCTCTTTGTGTCGGACCTACAATACTTTCGATAATGTGGTTCAGATCGGTCTGCGACTTCACCAGATGGGTGCCCACCCGACTATCCTTCTCGCGCGCCGCGTCAGAGGTCAGCCCGACCACCCGCGCCGTTGGCTGAAGCTCAGCGATATCGTCCAGGACGGCAGCGGCGTCGCCATCTGGCACGGTCCAGTCAAGGATAATCACATCCAGCGGCCCCGCGCTCAGCGCTTCGTGGACCTCATTCAGCCGCGTGACGTTATGGACATCGGCAAAGGGTCTCAGCCCTTCGCGCAGCACCTCTGCAAATTCTTCGTCATCCTCAAGGTGCAACACCCTAAGGTTGTTCCTCGTGCCGTCGATCACTTCGAACGTGCGGGCATCGGGCAGCACGTCATACCCTTCGGCATCGGTGCTCAACGGACAGGTGAACCAGAAAACCGTGGTCCCGCTCGGTTTGCTTTCAAAGCCGATGTTGCCGCCCTGACGCCAGACGATCTGTCGCGTGATATTCAGCCCAAGGCCCGTCCCGCCCTTGGCCCGCGTGTCCGATCCATCGGCTTGAGAAAACGCCTGAAAAATCCGGTTCTTGAAATTCTCGGGCACGCCGGGGCCGAAGTTCTGCACGTAAACAATCGCCATGTCGCCAATCGTCTCGGCCTTGATCGTGACGTCGGTGCCTTCGGTCGAGTACTTGCACGCATTCGACATCAGGTTCGCCAGCACCTGCATCATCCGTGACCAATCGGCGGTTACATTGATGTCGGTGTCGGGCAGATCCATCACCAGTTTGGTGTTATGGGTGACGGCAAAGGGCATCATCTCTTGAACGGCCGAAGAGATGACCTCGTTCAGGCTCATCGGGCTGAGGTCAAACTCGATCTTGCCCGACGATATCTTTTCGAGGTCGAGAATATCGTTCACGATGGTGGTCAGACGGTCGGCGTTGTTGCGCGCGATCTCGATCAGGCGCAGCGCCGAGGCAGGCATGGTATCACGCGCCGACATCTCGATCAGGCCAAGCGCCCCCTTGATAGAGGTCAGCGGCGTGCGCAATTCATGGCTGACGGTGGAGACAAATTCATTCTTGATCTCGTCGATCTTCTTCTGGTCGGTGATATCGTTGACCTGCGCGATAAAGACATAAGCCCCTTCGTTTTTGTCGAAGGTCCAGGTGATGTTGAACAGCCCCCACCGCTGGCCGCCGTCCTTGTGCAGGATCGGATGTTCGCCGCGGTAAACCTCGTTCGACCCGCTTTCGGTGAACTTGGTCACGATATCACGCATCAGCTTCACATCTTCCTCGGGGATGATCTGCGCAAGGTTGAACCGGTCGGTCATTACCTTTTGCGAATATCCCGTCAGCTCGCACATGGCGTTGTTCACGCTGGTGAACTGTCCGTTGCTGTTCAGGGTCGCCATGCCAACGGGGGCCGCATCCAGCACGGTGCGGAATCGCTTCTCGCTCGCCTCAAGCGCGTTGCGGGCGTGACGCAGCCCGGTAATGTCGCTTTGCGTCCCGACCATCCGTATCGCCGACCCGTCGTCGGCGCGGTCCACGACCACGGCATCCGACCGCATCCAGCGCCAGCTTTCGCCGAACTGCATCCGGTATTCGGTCCGCGACCGTTCTGCCTTGCCGGTGATACAGTGCTGATCCGCCTCGATCAGACGGGGCAGATCGTCGGGGTGGATACGGCTTAGGAACTCTTCCTGCGTATCCTCGACCTCCGGACCGACCTCCATGATCTTGCGCCACGTCGGCGAAACCACCGATTTGCCCGACATCAGGTCGATCTCGAACACGCCAATTTCTGACCCCGCGAGGGCATGGTCATAGCGTTCCTTGATCCCCGCCAGTTCCCCGACGGCCCCGACCTCGACCGATACATCCCGCACAATAGCGGTGATGCGTTTGACGCCATTCAGCGTCTCCCATTCGTTATAATGTAGATCGAGGTGCAGCGTGGATCCGTCCTGTTTGGTGCCCGTGGCGTTATAGCCTGCCTCTGCGGGCAGCCACCCCGCCTCTTTCACGAATTTCTTCAGGGGCAACCCGCCCATCCCGTCTTCACGCTTGTCGAAAATCTCGAGCGCGGCGTGGTTGGCAAACAGGATCTCGCGGCGTTCATCCAGAATGAAGATGCCCACAACGCTGTTCTCGATGATCGACCGGTTTTCCTCTTCGCGGGCGCTGATCTGCTGTTCGCGCAGCGCGGCCACCTCGGCCAGAGAATCCCCGCGTTGGCGAATAGCGCGCAGCACCACGATCAGCATCGCGGTCAGGGCAATCCCTGCGATCAGCGCGAGCAGCGGCGTGCCACCGGGGAACAACGCCTCGAACAAGGGGGTGCTTTCATATTGGACGGTCCAAGTCCGCCCGAAGAATTCGGTGGCATAGGCCACACTATACTTACCCGCCGCATGTTCGTGATCCTGACTAGCATAGATCAGAGCCTCGGGGTCGGTCGTGTCGCCGTCATAGACGTGGAAATCATACACATTGTTCTGGTTCGGCGTCAGATCCTGCAACAGGTTGCGGCCGATGAACGGCGCATAGACCCAGCCGCGAAACGTCCCCTCGCGCGGGCCGGAGGCATAGAACAGCGGGCGCAGCAGCAAGAACCCCGGTTCCTTCATCGCGTCCTGCACCAGCAGGATGCGCGGTGTCAGCTGCGGGGTGTTGGTTTCTCGCGCCCGATCCGCCGCCTCGCGCCGCCCTTTTTCAAAGCTGATGTCCAGCCCTACGGCTTCCTTGTTGGGCAGCACCGGCGCGATATATTTGATCACATATTTCTGGTCATGGTTCGTTTCCGGCCTGATCTCGAACCCCGGCGTCCCATTGGCACGCATATCGGCGACGAAAGCATCCTCGTCCACCTTGGCCACGGGTTCGACAAAACCGATCCCGTTGATGCCGGGCAGGTAGTTTTCGAAATCCAGACTTTCGACAAAGGTCTCGAAATCGTCGTATTCGATATTCTCCGACGATTGCATCATCCCTGCGGCGCCGTTCAGACTTTGCAGATAGATGTTCATCCGACGATCCAGCGCCTGAAGCCCGTCTTCGGTGATGCGGGTGAATTCGGCCTTGGCCGCAGCGCGGTTCATTCGCGCGCCTTCAGCGTAGATCCCGAAGGTCACGAGAAGGCAGACAACGACCAAAATCAAATCTAAGCGCTTGAACAAAACTATACTCTCACATTTCGCGAAACTGAAAAAAGCGCCTAATCGATGAAAGCCACCCGCTGATCATGTTACCGGCATCCCTCACTTATAAGTAGCACCGGTTTCCCTGCCAACGTTAATTATTACTTGCGCACAGGATAAAGACAGAAACCTCAAGAGAATCTAAAGACGCCCCAACTCAGGGTTGCTGATCATACGGGATGCACAATCATAGCACGGAAGTCGTTGACGTTCGTCAGCGTCGGTCCCGTCACCACCTGACCGCCGATCCGGCCAAAGAAACCGTGGGCGTCATTTACCGCTAACGCCGATTCTGCGTCGGCGCGCGCGGCCCCGCCCCGTGCCAATGTGTCGGGCCCGATGATCGCCCCCGCCACCTCTGCCGCGCCGTCGACGCCGTCGGTGTCGCAGGCCAACCCCCAGATACCCCCCGCCCCGTTCAGGGCCAGCATCAGTGCCAAGGCATATTCCGCATTCGGTCCACCAACGCCATCCCCGCGCCGCGTGACCGTCAGCTCGCCGCCCGACAGGATTACAATCGGCGCATCGCCGGGATGTAGACGCGCCTGTTCTTGCAGGGCCAAGGCGGCATGCGCGCGGGCGACCTCGCGGGCCTCGCCCTCTAGGTCATTGCCCAGACGGATCACGCGAAACCCCTCTGCCTCGGCCAAAGCCTGTGCCGCATCCAGCGATTGCTTGGGGGCCGCATAAATCCGGTTCATCACACGCGACAGCCGCGCATCATCCGGCGGCACGACCTGCGACCCCGCAGCCAGCGCCCGCGTGACCGAGGCCGGAACCGCCACGCCCCACTGCGTCAAGATCGCCTGCGCATCGCGCGAGGTTGAGGCATCGCCCACCGTGGGGCCCGACCCGATCATCGCCATATCATCCCCCGGCACATCCGAGATCATCAACGTATGCATCGCCGCCGGATAGGCCGCCGCCGCCAGTTGCCCGCCCTTGACCTGCGACAGATGTTTGCGCACCACATTCATCTGCGTGATCGGCGCGCCAGAGGCCAGCAACCCCGCGTTCACCGCCTGTTTCTCAGCCAGCGTAATCTCCCCCAAGGGCGCGGTCAGCAGCGCCGACGCCCCGCCCGAGATCAACGCCAGCACAAAGTCCTCCTCGCCCAAGCCCTGCAGCAGCTCTAGCATCCGCGCGGTTGCGGCCTGTCCGGCGGCATCGGGCACGGGGTGGGCGGCCTCGACAATCTCGATCCCCTGACAGGGGCGGGCGTATCCGTAGCGGGTGATCACCAAACCGTCGCAGGGGCCCCAAGCCGCCTCGACCGCCTCGGCCATGCGCGCGCTGGCCTTGCCCGCACCGATCACCACCACACGCCCCGCCGGTTTCGGCGGCAGATGCGCGGCCAGTGATTGCATCGGATCGGCCACGGCGACCGCGCGGTCGAACAAGCGGCGTAAAGTCGTCTCCGGCGCGGTGTGCATGGCGATCCTATCCCGTCATCAAAAAAGCCGCCCCCGAAGGGACGGCCTGTTTTACACTCACGCGGTCTGATCGAACAGCCTTTTGCGTGCCGCAGCGTATTCTGTCGCCATCCGCTCGACCACGTCGGCGGCGGGGCGCACATCCTTGACCGCGCCGATGCCCTGACCGGCACCCCAAATCTCTTTCCAGCTTTTGGGCTTTTCGCGATCGGCACCGAAGTTCATGTTCGACGGGTCGGACCGTTCAAGGTTGTTCGGGTCCATGCCCTGCGCCTCGATCGAGGCTTTCAGATAGTTACCCCAAACGCCGGTGAACAAGTCGGAGTACACAATATCCGAAGCCCCCGAATCCGCGATCATCTGCTTGTAGCGTGCGTCGGCATTCGCCTCTTGCGTGGCGATAAACGCCGACCCGGCATAGCCGCCATCCGCACCCATGGCCTGCGCCGCAAGAATGCTGTCCCCCTTGGCAATCGCCCCCGACAGGAACAGCGGCCCGTTGAACCATTCGCGGATTTCCTGGATCAGCGCCAGCGGCGACAAGGCACCGGCGTGCCCCCCTGCCCCTGCGGCCACGGCGATCAGACCATCGGCCCCTTTTTCAATCGCCTTATGGGCAAAGCGGTTGTTGATGATGTCGTGCAAGACAACACCGCCCGCGCCATGCGCCGCATCGTTCAGCCATTCCTGCGCCCCAAGCGACGTGATCCACAGCGGCACCTCGTGCTTGACGCAAATCTCTACGTCCCGTTCAAGCCGCGCATTGGATTTATGCACGATCTGGTTCACCGCATAGGGGGCGGCAGGATTGTCGGGGTTCGCTTGGTTGTGACGGTCCAGCTCTTCCTTGATGCGCGTCAACCAGCGGTCCAGCTCAATCGGTTCGCCTTCCGCTTCGCGTGCGTTCAGCGCTGGAAAGCTGCCCACGATACCGGCCTTGCACTGTGCAATCACCAGATCAGGGTTCGAGATAATGAACAGCGGGCTGCCAATCAGCGGGATACGCAAATTGTCGAAAAGGGCGGGTAGCGTCATCTTGTTCCTCCGGGACGTATTATTTTCCTGCAACTTGTCAGGATGTGCGCGCTTTGGAAATGACGAACGTTGCGTCCGTCACCCCCTTCTTGTGATCGAGGCTACAGCGCCTCGATGATGGTGACATTGGCGATGCCGCCGCCTTCGCACATGGTTTGCAACCCGTATCTTTGGCCGCGCGCATGCAGGCTGTGCACCAGCGTCGTCATCAGCCGCGCACCAGAGGCCCCCAGAGGATGCCCAAGCGCAATCGCGCCGCCATTCACATTCAACTTGGCCGGATCGGCCCCGGTGTGTTTTGCCCATGCCATCGGGATCGGCGCAAAGGCTTCGTTGACCTCGAACAGATCGATGTCGTCGATCTTCATACCGGCCCGCTCCAGCGCGCGGTCGGTGGCGGGCAGCGGTTCCTCCAGCATGATCACCGGATCGCCCGCGGTCACCGTCAGGTTCACGATCCGCGCCTTCGGCGTCAGCTTGTATTTCTTGAGCGCAGCTTCGGACACGACCAACACGCCCGCCGCCCCATCGCAAATCTGCGACGCATTCGCGGCCGAGATCATGCCGTCCGGATCCAGCAGTTTAACAGAGGAAATCCCGTCAAGCGTCGCATCATCGCGGATGCCTTCGTCGCGGGTGTGCATCCCGCCATCGATGGCCAGCGGAATGATCTCTGCGTCAAAGGCCCCACCATCCCGCGCAGCGGCGGCGCGGCGGTGGCTTTCCAGCGCATAGGCGTCCAGTTCCGCGCGGGTGAACCCGTGCTTCTGTGCGACCATTTCCGCGCCGATGAACTGGCTGAAATTCTTGGTGCCGTAGCGCGCTTCGATCCGGTCGCTGAACGGGCCCTCGCCCAACCCCGCCTTGGCATAAAGCGATACATTCGACCCCATCGGCACCCGTGTCATGCTTTCGACACCCATGGCGACAACCACATCCTGCGTGCCCGACATCACCGCCTGCGCCGCGAATTGCACCGCCTGTTGCGAGCTGCCACATTGCCGGTCGATGGTGACCGCGGGCACCGATTGAGGCAGATTCGACGCCAGCACACAGTTGCGCCCGAAGGCAAAGGATTGCTCTCCGCCCTGACTGACGCAACCGACGATCACGTCATCAATCACCGCGCCGTCGATCCCGGATCGCGCCACCAGCGCATTCAACACTTCGGCCCCCAGATTGGCAGGGTGCCAGTCGCGCAGCGCGCCGCCACGGCGCCCCCCTGCGGTGCGGGCTGTCTCTACGATATAGGCATGTGCCATAACGCTTTCCCCTCTATTCAGTCTCTATTTCGGTGCCATGCGGATCGCGCCATCAAGGCGGATCGTTTCACCGTTCAGCATCGGGTTGTCGATAATCGCCCCGACCATCTTGGCGTATTCCGACGGATCGCCCAAACGGCTGGGGAAGGGCACCTGCGCGCCGAGCGAATCCTGCGCCTCCTGCGGCAGACCCTCCAGCAGCGGTGTGAGGAACAGCCCCGGTGCGATCGTCATCACACGGATGCCATAGCGCGCCAGCTCGCGGGCGACGGGCAAGGTCATGCCCACGATCCCGCCCTTCGATGCCGCATAGGCCGCCTGCCCGATCTGACCATCAAACGCCGCGACCGATGCCGTGTTGATGATCACGCCGCGTTCCTCGCCCACAGGCTCTGCCTTGTGCAAGGCCGCGGCGAATTTCGACAACACGTTGAACGACCCCAGCAGATTCACATTCACCACATTGGTAAAGCTTGCCAAGGCCAGCGCCGCGCCGTCACGATCCACGACCTTGGCGGGCGGGCCGATGCCCGCGCAGTTTACCAGAATACGCGCCTTGCCGTGCAGCCCTTCGGCCTCTGCGATCGCGGCCTCTACCGCGCTTTCGTCGGTGACATCAACGCGCAGGAACTTGCCCCCGATGGCGGTGGCTTTTTCCTCGCCCAGTTCGGCATTCATATCAAAGATGGTGACCTTGGCCCCGGCCTGCGCCAGAAACGCTGCCGTGGCCCCGCCCAATCCCGAAGCGCCACCGGTGACGATGGCGGCCTGTCCGTTCAATTGCATGGTATCCTCCCCTTCCCTGCTGACGCAGGGGCAACAGTTTAATTGCGGGGAATGTCGCCTGCGGTTTCGCGGATTACAATGGCAAAGCGTGGGACCCGCGGCCCGCCCGTTCACCCGATCCGGTTCAGGCGGTGATCACGACCTCGGACACGTCACTATCTACGGCCTGCAATGCGGCCAGCACGCGGGGGATCAGATGGGTCTGTACATAGGCCCCGTGAAAACGGCTGGGGGCCTGAAGCGTGACACGCCCCCCTGCCCGATCCTGCCGCGTCAGATTATGCAGCCAACTGCCATAGACACCGGCGTCTTCGGCATGAAGCACGGCCTGCGCCAACGCCCATTCGCTGCCCCCTTCGACAGGCGGCGTCGGGGCGGTGCCACGCACGGGCAAAGGCACCACCCGCGTCGGTTCCGGCGCGCCCTGCATGCGCAGATCAAAGTCCGGGCCGACCTGCGGCCATTGCGGGCGCGTCTTTTCAAGGATCGCATCAAGGTCGAGCCCGTATTCCGTCACCCGTCCGCGTGCGCCCTGACGTTTGACCACCAGCCAGCCGCAGCCGCGCAGCTTTGCCATCTCGCGTTTGACAGTGCGTTCATCAACGGACCAAAGCTGCGCGATCTCGCGCTGACCCACGGCCAGTTCATTGCGCGCCCAGTTGTAGCGCGCCGTTACAAGTGTAATGAAGCGCAGCACCAGACGGTGATCATGTTTCCCGCCGGCAAGGGCATATGCCCCCAAGGCGGTGATGATATCATACTTGCGCGCGGCGGCGTCACGCCCCACGGGTTTCGGTGAAAGCATAGCTGCTCCGATCTGGCACGGTGTGAATGTGCAGCCTCAGTTCGATCTCTTGATGGATCCTCGGGGCGTAGACAACGTCTTTTCCGCCTCTTCCCTGATTTGCGTCCGGAAACCCGATTCTGTCAAGGATTGGTTTTGCCCCGACCCTCTTTCTTCCCCATTCAAATTTGAAAGTTGAGGTATCATTGGTATAGGGGGTCATGCAGAGCGTCCCCTATTGCAGCGTTTTTGTCCCCCAATATGTCGCGGGGCCGATCCTGCTGTCCCCCTATATTTCCGCCCCGGAGCTATAGAGCCGCGCCTATCGCCCGAATCGCGCCGGGGCCCTGTGGTATAAGGGATATTGAGAACCTGTTTATAGAATAAATGTCTTTCCATAAGATGCAAATTCAGCGTAAATCCAAATTGAGTAGTAATTAGCGTTCTCTTTCGGGTTTTCCGGTGCCGCCACAGCGTGCGGGGCGGCGGTTCCCCGCGGGGAACGGGTAGGGAAAAGGACAGCTTATGTTTACCTATGCGGACCTGGCAAAGCTTCAGGCGCAGTCGCTCAAGATGCAGGGGCACATCCGGCATCAGACCTATTCGCCCGAGATGGAAAAGACCCTGCGCCGGTTCTCAAGCTGGGAAGTGGCGGAGCTGATCTTTAAGACCAACCCGTCGACCCTGCGCGGCCGGCTGGCCGCCGACCCGTCCCTGCCCGAGGGGCAGGTGGAAGAGGAAGGCCGCCAGCGCTGGTATGCGCTGGAAGAGATCAACGAGCTGCGGCGCAAGCTGAAGATCAAGAACCGGTCGCTGATGCCGCCGCGCCCTGCGGGCAAGCGGGCGGTGCGTGCCGCGATTGCCAACTTCAAGGGCGGCGCGGGCAAGTCCACCGTCGCACTGCATTTCGCCCATGCGGCCGCGCTTGACGGCTACCGCGTGCTGGCCGTGGATTTCGATCCGCAGGCCACGCTCAGCCATTCGATGGGGCTGTCGGATGTCTCGGAAGAGGTCACTGTCTGGGGTATCATGGCCCGCGACCTGATCCGCGAGACAGAGCGGATGAACGCGGTGCAAGGCGGCGCGGAAAGCGGGGCCACCCTGCCCCAACGCAAACTGCCTGCCTCTGTCACCGGCATGGGGCTCAGCGAATTGCGCGCCACCGATTTCATCAAGCCGACCAGCTGGCCCACGATCGACCTGATCCCCAGCTGTGCCAACGCCGCCTTCGTCGAATTTGCCAGCGCGCAGTACCGGCACCTGAACCCCGAATGGTCGTTCTTTGCTGCCGTGTCCCGTTATCTTGATACGATCCCGCCGGACGCCTATGACCTGATCATCTTCGACTGCCCGCCCGCCATTGGCTACCAGTCGATGAATGCGGTCTTTGCGGCGGATGTTTTGTATATTCCCTCCGGCCCCGGCTATTGGGAGTATGACAGCACCACCAGCTTCATCGGCCAGCTGTCTGAAGCGCTTGAGGATCTGGGCCGCTTCCGCGGGCGGCTGCCGTCGGGCACTGATCCGGTCAAGGCCTTTGCTGACATCAAGTTTCTATTGACCCGTTTCGAGCCTAATAACGATCTGCACCGTGCGATGCAGTCAGCATTTAATCAGGTCTTTAAGCCACATGTAGCAGAGCACCCGATTGAAATGACCCGCGCGGTTGAACAGTCAGGCCGGTTCCTGTCGTCGATCTATGAGATGGATTACCGCCAGATGACCCGCGAGACCTGGCGCCGCGCGCGGGCCTCCTTTGATCGGGCCTATGATGAATTCCGTGCCACGCTTGTCGATGCGTGGGATAAACTGGAGGATGAATAATGGTTAAGAAACGCTCTGTTTTCGATATCAACTTCGATCTGGATGAAGAGGAAGACGCGGGGTTCCCCGCGGGGAACGCACCTGCCGAACCGCCCGTTGTGAAAGAGTACAACATTCAGGGCCACCCGTTGCAGAACTCTGATCCTGTGCCCAACCCCCCTGCCCCGTCGCGACGCGGCCCGATGGCGAGCGCGATCTCGGAAACGCTTGAAGCCACTTCCGAGCGCGCCAGCGCAGAGGCCGCCATTCGCGCGGAAAACGACGCGCTGGCGCATGAGCATGTGCGGCTGAAACGGCTGGGGTTGATCACCGATCTGATCCAGACCTCGGACGTGCATACCGACAAGCTGACCCGCGACCGGTCGGCCAATGTCGATCCCGAACTGGCAGAGCTGAAACAGTCGATCCAGTCGGTCGGTCTTTCCAACCCCATTCGGGTGGAGCAGACGGATAACGGGTATGAGCTTATCCAAGGCTTCCGCCGGCTCACCGCGTTTCGCGAACTTGCCGCCGAAACCGGCGACCCGCGCTATTCCCGCATCCCCGCCGCGCTGGTTCCCCGCGGGGAACCCCTTGCGGATCTGTACCGCAAGATGGTGGACGAGAACCTTGTGCGCAAAGATCTGTCCTTTGGCGAGATGGCGCGGCTGGCCCTGTCCTATGCGCAGGATTCGGGCGTCGAGGTGAGTGACGCGGTTGGCACGCTGTATGCCTCTGCGCTGAAACAGAAGAAGACCTATATCCGGCAGTTCGCCCGTGTGCTTGCCGATCTGGACGGCGCGCTGCGCTACCCCGAGGCGATCCCGCGGGCGCTTGGGCTGGATGTTTATCGGTTCCTTGATGCGCAGGCGGGCAATGCGATGGCGCTGAAAAAGGCGTTGATAAAGCAGCCTGAACGGGATGCCGATGCCGAACTTGCGATTCTGCGGGCAGGGATCACGGTAAAGAAAGCCGCGCCAAAACCTGCCGGGCGAAGCTCTGCCAAGACTTCCTTGCGGCTTGGGTTGCCACAGGGGGAGATGCGGGTGATCGCGTCGGACGGGAAGGTAGAGATGCGCTTGCCGCGCGATTTCTCGGCTGTCAGCAAGGCGCGATTGCAGCGCGGGATCGAGGCGTTTCTTGCGGCGCTAGATCAGAAAGACTGAACGGTGAAGGGGGCAAGGCGGATCGCTTTGCCCCCTTCTTCTTTGCGATGGCTCAGGTCTAATCGGCGGTATAGGCCGACATATACGCGCCAACCATCGCCACCTTGCCCGAATCCTCAGCCTCGCCTATACTCCTGCCCTATACGCATAGTGCGAGAGGGTGCCATGGGCCGTGTCAAAGTAAATCTTACATTGGATGCCAGCGTCGCCGAGACGGCGCGCGCGCTTGGGCTGAACATGTCGCGCTTGGCCGAGGCTGCGATTTCGGACGCCGCCAAGGCAGAACGCAACCGCCGCTGGCGGATCGAGAACCAGCAGGCGCTGGATGCCTATGCGCAAGAGGTAGAGGCCGAGGGCCTGCCGCTTGAACGCTTCCGCAGTTTCTAGGGTGCGTTATGGCGCAGTTTGATGTGTACCGGCTTGCGGGCGGGCAGCTTGTGGTGGATCTGCAAACCGACCTGATTGGCATCGACGCTTCGCGCGTGGTGGCACCGCTGCGCGAGGCGGGGCGGTACGCTGCCTTTCCCGGTCTGACCCCGCAGGTAGAGGTCGACGGCACCGCATGGATCGTGCGGGTGCAAGAGCTGGCCGCCCTGCCCGGCACCGCGCTGCGCGAGAAGGTGACCTCGCTTGAGGCAGAGCGCGATGTGTTGAAGCGGGCCTTGGATATCCTGATCGACGGGCTGTGACGCTGCCCGCGGCTTACGGTTCCCCGCGGGGAACCTCGCCCACATCTTTCGGCACTTGATACCCTTTGATCACCGCGTCGCGGGCGCGCAGTGCTTTGTACCAGCGCAACACATTGGGGAATTGCGTCAGGTCCACCCGCTGCCATTCATAGCGCGCGACCCAGGGCCAACAGGCCATATCCGCAATCGAATAGTCACCGCAGATGTAGTCTTGCCCGTCGAGCTGTTTGTCGAGCACGCCGTAAAGCCGCTGGACCTCTGTCGCATAGCGGGTTTCGGCGTAGGGGGCCTTGCCCGGGTTGAACTGCAAGAAGTGATGCGCCTGTCCGGCCATCGGGCCCAAGCCCCCCATCTGCCACATCAGCCATTCATGCACCTTGGCACGTCCAATCGCATCGCTCGGCAAGAATTTCCCATATTTATCAGCGAGATACCACATGGTCGCGCCGGATTCCATCAGGCAGAGGCCGTTGTCATGGTCCTTGATCGCGGGGATTTTGTTATTGGGGCTGATTTTCAGGAAGTCGGGCGCGAATTGGTCGTCCTTGGTGATGTCGATGGGGTGGGCGGTATAGGGTACGCCCAACTCCTCCAGCAGGATAGAGACCTTGCGGCCGTTCGGGGTGGTCCAGGTATAGAGGTCGATCATTGCGGCGTCCTTCGGCTTGCGTCAGGGGGGAAAACGGGTTGCTATGCGCTTGGTATAAATCAGCTTGCGCGGATCACAAAGGCGCAGATCGGGGGGATGATGGAGAGGAAGATTGCACTGGTTACCGGCGGGGGCAGCGGCGTCGGGCGCGCCTGCGCCGCAGCGCTGGCAGAGGCGGGGTTTACGCTGGTGCTGACGGGACGCCGGATGGCCCCGCTAGAGGAGGCCCGCGCCGCGTTGGCGGGGGAGGGGCATCTGGCCATCACCGCCGATGTCGGGGTCGAGGCGGATGTGCTGGCGCTGTTTGACCGGATCGAGGCGCAGTTTGGGCGGTTGGACCTGCTGTTCAACAATGCGGGCGTCAACGCCCCCGCGGTCGAGATTGACGACCTGTCGCTGGACGACTGGAACGCCATTGTGGCCGCGAACCTCACGGGGGCGTTTCTGTGCGCGCGTGCGGCCTTCGGATTGATGAAACGGCAGTCGCCCAAGGGTGGGCGGATCATCAACAACGGGTCGATCTCTGCCCATGTGCCGCGCCCGTTCTCGGCACCCTATACGGCGACGAAACATGCGGTGACGGGGCTGACGCGGTCGCTGTCGCTGGACGGGCGGGCGCATGACATCGCTTGTGGTCAGATCGACATCGGCAATGCCGCCAGCGAGATGACAGAGCAGATGGCCCAGGGTGTGCTGCAACCGGATGGGTCACGTCGGGCAGAGCCGCGCATGGATGCAGAGGATGTGGGCCGCACGCTGGTCTATATGGCAAGCCTGCCACCCGGCTCAAACGCCATGTTCGTGACGGTGATGGCGACCAAGATGCCCTTTATCGGGCGCGGTTAGGGTAGGGGCCCCGCACGCGAGAAATTAGCGGGCGGGGTGCTGTTATGTGGCTCTAATGCATGGTTTAGAGACTATTTCTTTGCCGCATCGCGCAGTTTCGTGATCGTGGTGCGGGTAGAGATCTGTTCGGGGTTGGTGACCAGTTCGATCAAGGCCGGGCGACCGCTGGCGCGGGCTCGGTCAAAGGCGGCGGCGAAGTCGGCGGTTTTGGTCACGCGTTCCGCATGCGCGCCGTAGCCCTCGGCCATTTTGCAGAAGTCCTGATTGATCAGCGTGGTGCCTGAAATGCGTTCGGGGTGGTCGCGTTCCTGATGCATGCGGATGGTGCCATAGATGCCGTTGTTGAACAGCAGCACGATCGGCGTTGCCCCGTATTGCGCGGCGGTGGCGAGCTCTTGCCCGCTCATCATGAAGCCGCCATCGCCGACGAATGACAGCACCAGCTGATCCTTATGAGCCAGCGCCGCAGAGACGCCCGCCGGGACGGAATACCCCATCGCGCCACAGGTCGACCCTACGATGCGCCCCGGGCGGCCAAAACGTAGATAGCGTTGCGCCCAGCCGGTGTGGTTGCCCGCGTCCAGCGTCACGATTGTATCTTGGGGCAGGCTGTCGCGGATCTGGCAAAGGGCAACGCCCATGTCGAGCTCCCATTCCGCGCCATTGGGGCTGTCGGTGTCGGTCAGGTAATCCCCATGCAGCTTTGCGCACCAATCTTTCCAATCGTCGGCGCGGCCCAGATCAATGTCACCAAGCGCCGAGGCCGCAGCGGCGGGGGAGGCGGCAAAGCCGAGGTCGGGGGAATAGACGCGGCCGATCTCGTCCGCGTCAGGGTGCAGGTGCACCAGACGGGTATCGGGGTTGGGCGATTGCAGGGTGGTGTAGGTCTTGGTCGTCATCTCGCCCAACCGGGCCCCGATAACGATCAGCAGGTCGGCCTCTTTCTGGTGGGCAAACAGCGTCGGCGCGGTGGAGGTGCCGAAATCGCCCGCAAAGACGGGCGACAGGTTGTGCACGATATCCTGTCGCCGGAAAGACGTGGCGACAGGGATGTTGTTGGTCTCGGCAAAGCGGGTGATCGCGGCGGCGGCATCCTCGGTCCAGCCGGAGCCGCCAAGCAGCATCAGCGGGCGTTTGGCCTGTGCGATCTCGTCCTTCAGCGCGTCTACATTTGCCGTGGAAAGCTGAGCCTGCGTGGCGGTATAGGGCCGCGCATCGGCGACTTCGACGATATCGGTCAGCATGTCTTCGGGCAGGGCGATGACCACGGGACCGGGCCGGCCAGAGGTGGCGACGCGGAAGGCGCGGGCCATATATTCAGGCACCCGCGACGCATCGTCGATCTGGGTCGCCCATTTGGCGATAGGGCCGAACATGGCGCGGTAGTCGACTTCCTGAAAAGCTTCGCGGTCGGTGGTGTCGCGGGCGATCTGGCCCACCAGCAGGATCATCGGCGTGCTATCCTGTTGCGCGATATGCACGCCAATGGCGGCGTGGCAGGCGCCGGGGCCGCGGGTGACCATGCAGATGCCGGGGGTGCCGTGCAGTTTGCCGTAGGTTTCGGCCATATTCGCCGCACCGGCCTCGTGGCGGGCGTTGATCAGGGTGAACCGGTCTTGCACGTCATGCAGCGCGTCCAGCACCTCGAGGTAGCTTTCACCGGGCACGCAATAGGCGGTGTCGGCCCCGTGGATCAAAAGCTGGTCCACAAGGACCTGTCCGCCGGTCCGGCGTTTGAGGGGGGCGTTCTGGGTCATTGGTCGGGCTCCGTCCATGTCATCTGGTATTTTCGATTGCCGAAGATGCAGCACGCTGGGGCGGGTTTTGCAATGCCGTTAGGGAAACATCGGCGGTGAAAAAAAATTGACGGATGGAAACGTATCCCGCACACTCAACCATGACGAAAGTGGTGGGTAGTTTTGGCGGATGGTTCTCATAAAACTCTAGGATTGCAGCTAAATGTCATCGGGCCGTTCGATTTGCGGCGCACCGATGGGTCACGTGTCACCATCACCTCGAAGAAGGCGCGCGCTGTGCTGGCGATGTTGGCGGTCGCCCCCGGTGGCAGGCGCGAAAGACGTTGGTTGCAATACAAGCTATGGAGCGAACGCGGAGAGCGTGAGGGTGCGGCGAGCCTGCGCCAGACGCTGTCTGCCCTGCGCCGTGCGCTTGCCCCGATGGGCGATGTGCTGGAGGCGGATCGCACCACGGTCACCCTGTCGCTGAGCGAGGTCGCGGTAGATGCGCTTGAGCTTTCGTCGGTGGCGCAGCGGTTGCCGGGGCAGGCGGAGTTCCTTGAAGGGCTTGATATCAGGGACCCTGAATTCGACAACTGGCTGCGCGAGCAACGCGCCTTTTGGTCCCGCCAGCTAGAGACCTCGCAGGGCGGTCCCGACCCGTCAGAGGTTGACTTCGCCCCGCCGCTGGATGTGCCCTGTGTGACGCTCATGCCCTTTGCCAGTGCCGAGCCGCTGACCGCTCAGGCGCAAGAACTGGCAGAGCAGGTGTTAGACCAGCTGGCGCGGCATCGTTGGATCAGCTTTATGGATTGGGCTGTGCACAGTGGCCGCAGCGCCGCCGGTGCCGCGCGGCCTGCGACGGCGAATTATGTGGTGACCGGCCAGTTGCGCCAGAGCAGCGGGCGGTTGGTCTTGATGGTGGAGCTGACGCATCTGACCACGGGGCAATCGGTGAAACGTGCGCAGTTTACCGCGCCGCTGGCCGATGCTGCCGACATCGGGGCGGGGTTTGCCACAGTCGCGCGGGATATGGCGATCGAGGTGGCGGGGAATTTCAGCTGTGCCTTGGCGCAATCCTACGAGCAGCGGTCCCAGTCGCGGCCGGCACAAAGTGACGAGGCGCTGGTGTGGCAGGGGCGCTGGCACATCAACCGCCTCACCCCCGAGGATTTCGAGAAGGCGCAGGCGATCTTCGAGGATATCATCGCGCGCAACCCCGGTCATGTAGAGGCGCATGTTTATCTTGCGCTGACCACGCTGTGGCGGGTCTGGACCTGCCGCGCCGATCCGCGTGACATCAAGCTGGCGCGGCGACAGGCGCAAAAGGCGATCAAGCTGGATGTGTCGGACGGGCGGGGCTATTGGATCGCGGGCTGTGCGGAATGTTGGCTGGGCAACAAGACGGCCGCTGTGCATTACACGGACGAGGCGATCCGGCTGTGCCCCTCGCTGGCCTTTGCCCATGACCAGCGCGGCACAAATCTGGCCTATGATGGCAATCCCCTGGCGGCGCTGGAGGCGCTGGAACATGCGATCCGCCTGTCGCCCCACCACCCGCAGCGCTTTTGTTTCGAGGGGGAGACAGCCCTTGCCGCGCTGCTGGCGGGTGATCTGTCGGCCGCGTTGCAGCACGCGGATCACGCCTTGTTGCTGCGCCCCGCCTATTGGTACGCCCATATGGTCAAGGTTCTGGCGCTGCACCGCATGGGCCGCGCCGACGCCGTGGCGCGTGCCAAGCGCGAGTTGTACGAGTTCGAGCCCCGTTTCAACCGCAGCTATATCAACTGGCTTCCCTTTTCGGACCGGTCGCTGAACGCGCGTATGATTGACGAGATGTTCTAGGTACGGCGCGCCGGCTGGTGATCCCCCGGGGGGCCTTTGCAGAAGGCATCCGACGCATGACGAAATATGCAGACAACTACGCTGGTATCCGGCAAGCGCAGGCGGAGGAGCGGGCGCATCCCTCTGATCTGGGAACGCGGCATTTCACGCTTGATGCGCTGAACGGCAGTTGGGTCGCACAGTTGCGTAGCCGGATCACGCAAGGGCTGATGAAACATGGCGGGCTGCGCCTGATGCAGCGGATTGCGCCGGTGGTGCGTTTGGGGCCGTATCACTTTGTCACGCGCCATGCCGATATCGTGGCGGCATTGCATCGGCCCGATGTTTTCGGCGTGCCCTTTGGCCCCGAGATGGAAGAGATGGCAGGCCCGCCGGTTTTTGCCTTGGGCGATGATGCACAGACCCATGCCGCGCAGATGGCGATTTTGCGCGATCCTTGGGCGGGAATCGATCCGGTGACCCATGTGCGCCCTGTGGTGCGCCGCGTGACCGAAGCCTTGCTGGAGGATAGCGGCGGGCAGATCGACATGGCGCGCGATGTCTTTATGCGCGTCACGGCAGAGGCCTGTCTTAAGACCTTTGGCATCGCGGCACCGAGCGCGGAGAACTTTGCCGCGTTTTCGGCGGCCTGTTCCTCGCTGATCTTTGCCGACCCCTCGGGCACGCCTGCGGTGCGTCGTCAGGCGATGATCGGGGCCAAGCGCATCTGCGATCTGCTGGATGCCAGCATCGACGCCTATGCCAAGCTGTCCGCCGACGAACGGGCGGACCCCGCACAGGCGGGTTTCTTGCAAGGGTTGATGGATCAGGTCGCGCGGCAGGGCGATGGCGGGCCGGTTTGGGAGCAGTCGGACAAAGACACCGTGCGGGTGATCCTGTTCGGGGTGATCACCGGCTTTGTGCCCACCACCGCGCTTGCGGCGGGCAAGATACTCGATCAGATGCGCCGCAAGCCGGACCAGTTCCATCAGGCGCTGCGCTGTGCCGCGCGGGCCGAAGCCACCCCCGATGACCCGCAGGCCCGCTTGGCCCTGCGCGACATATTGTTCGAGATCGCCCGCTTTAATCCGTCGCTTTTTCCCGGCCAGTTCCGCCTGCGCAAAGAGGCCGGCGATACCCACGGCCTGCCCGAGGCGCTGCGGCGGATCAAACCCGGTGCCGTGGTCATTCTGGCAACAGCGCAAGCCCTGCATGATCCGCGGGTGGTGAAACACCCCAACCGCTTCATGCCCGGCGAAGGGTTCCTGGCCAAGGACGGCACCGCGCTGCCGGATCTGTCCTTTGGTTTGGGGATGCATCACTGTCTGGGGCACGAGATGGCCCATGAGATCATCACCGAGGCGTTCCAGATCATCCTGTCGCGCCCCGGCATCGCCTTTCTGCCCGAGCGGCCAAAGTTCTATGGCCCCTATCTGGGCCGCTTGCGGATGCGGTTCGACATGGTGGAAGGCCACGCTGCACAGTCGACGATCGTGGCGCCTGTGCCCTTGAAAGAGGGGGTGGATATAGAGGCGCTGCGCGCGGTCTTGGCGGGGTTGCAGGAGGAGACATCGGATTTGAAGCAGGGGCTTGAGGGCACGGGGATCGTGCATTTCGCAAGCCTCAATCTGGTCAATCTGGGGGCCGAGACGCGGCTTGATGCGCGGCCCACGCATCTGCTGGCAGAGTTCAACACCGATGGCATGCCGCGGGACGCGCTGGCGCGGCTGGCGCAACGGATCGACGCGCCCTGTTCGACCGTGTTGCCGTTTCTGAAAGATGCGCAGGGCGGGTTTATCGCGGCGGTGCGCGCGCATCTGCTGCACCCCGATACCAAGCCCTGGGGCACCATCGGGGTGAACTTCAACGGCACCGAACATATGCCCGTGCGCCAGATCGAGGCGGAGAAAAAGCTGTATGACTGGGCCGAGGCGCAGGTGCGGCAGCGGTCAGCCGAGGGCACCACGGACCCTGCCGATCTGGTGGCCGATATCCGCAAACAGATGCAGGAGGACCCTGCGAAAGCGGCGCTACTGTACCGCCCATCCCATCGCTATCCGCGCTTCTCGCGGCACAAGGATTTCCCCTTCTCGGGGTTTATCGCGAAATATGCGGGGCTGGGGCTGAAGCCCTTGGCGGTCTCTGCGCTGCTGGCGCTGGTGCTGCCTGTGGGGCTGGTCGCCTTTGGTCTTGTCAGTCTGCTGCAGGCGGCGGATGTCTATGTCTCGCTGTGGATGGTGCCGCTGTTGCTTGCGCTCACGGTGGCGGGCGGGGTGCTGGCGTGGTTGCGGCGGGTCGAGACGCGCGAGACGCCGGATGACCGCTATGCGCCTCATGATCACGTCGCCGCCGTGCAAGCGATGGAGGATCTGCCCGGCTATGCGCAGAACCACATCACCTCGGTCAGTGCCTTGAAGCCCGGCCTGCTGCGGCGGCTGACCACGGCGCTGGCGTTCCACATCATCAAATATATGAAGATCCTGTGGTTCCGCCCCGGCTTTGTCACCGATTTCGCCACCATCCATTATGCGCGCTGGTACTGCCCCAAAGGCAGTCAAAAGCTGATCTTTCAGGGCAATTACGACGGCAGCTGGGAAAGCTACCTCGAGGATTTCATCACCAAGGTGCACCGCGGGCAGACGATGGCGTGGAATAACTGCGTGGGTTTTCCGCGCAGCCGGTGGTTTTTTCTGGATGGGGCGCAGGACGGTGACAGGTTCAAACGCTGGGTGCGGCGCCAGCAGGTGCAGACGCAGGTCTGGTACAGCCGCTTTCCGCAGCTAACCACTGGGATGATCCGCACCAATGCGCTGGTGCGCGACGGGCTGGCGCGGGCGCTTACCCATGACGAATATCGCGCATGGGCCAACCTATTCTACACCGCGCCGCGCCCGGCCGATGCGATCGAGACGGACCAGGTGCAGACCTTGCTGTTCAACGGGCTGGGGCGACATCCGTTGATGACGGCGCGGGTGCTGCGCTTTGACACGGGGCAGGGGGGCAAGCGCCTGATCGCGCAGTTACTGCAAGAGGCGCGCAATGCCGAAACCCCCGGTGCGCCTTGGGATGCGCGGCTGAGCTTTGGCGACGCCTATCCCGATTATCCGGCGCATTTCATTGCCCTGTCCTCTGGCGGGCTGTCGCTGCTGGGGTTTCCCGACACGCCCCACGACGGGCGCGCGACGTTGCCCCATGCCTTTGCCAGCGGCATGGCGGCACGGGCGCGGGTGTTGGGCGATGCGGGCACGCTCGCCGATCCCGCCCGCTGGCGATGGAGCGACGGCGCCGCGCACGCTTTGCTGCTGTCCTATGCCCGCGATCCTTCGGAGCAGGCGGCGACCGACGACACGCTGACCGTGATGTTCGAGCAATATGGCATCGCGGTGGACAGTATCGTGCGGGCGGATCTGCAACGCCGCGGCCTGGCCCATAGCGACGGGTTCGGCACGCGTGACGGTATCTCGCAGCCGATCATGCGCCACACCCAGGCCTTTGCCAAAGGCAAGGCCGCGCCGGATGATGTGGTCGGCGCGGGGGAGTTCATCCTGGGGTATCCCGACTCCCGGGGCTACCTGCCGCTGGCGATCACCGTGCCCGCCGATACGCCGGCGGCGCAGGGGCTGTCGGCGGTCGAGCGGCCGGTGACGGATCTGGTGCCGCGCTTTGGGCGGCTGCATCTGGGGGACCAGCGTGATTTTGGCCGCGGCGGGAGCTTTCTGGCGGTGCGGCAGATCTTGCACAATGACAAGGCTTTGAAGGAGTTTGTGGCGGCCAAGGCGCGCGGGCTTGAGGCGCGACATCTGCCGCAAAAGGGCATCGCGGATGCGATCCGCGAGGATATGCAGGCCGACATCAGGATCCGGCAGGGCGACCACATGCCCGGCGACAAGGATATCGTGCTGGGGGATATGCAGCGCGGGCAGATGGATCAATCGCCCTATGGCGATGTGCCTATGGGGCCGGATGCACGGCAGATCTGGATGGAGCAATGGATCACCGCCAAGATCATCGGTCGGTGGGCCGACGGCAGTTCACTGGCGCGCAACCCGTCGGTGTCGCGCAGCCTGCGCAACCGCGCGCGCTATCACGCGGTCGTGCGTCGCTATGTCGGGCTGCGCCTCAAGGCATTGCAGGCCGCCACGGACCAGCGCCCTGCAACCGACGGCCATCTTGTTGCGCTGCAGCAGTTCCTTGACCGGACACGCACGCCAAGGGGCAGCGGCCGTTTGGGCGTGCATGGCGGGCTGAGCATGGATGAGACGATCTGGACGGCGCAGGGCTGGGCCGCGTTCAACGATGCCTTGTCAGAGCTGGAGCATGAGGTCGGCCCCCTTGGCATACCGCGCGATCTGCTGCGCCCGGTGATCCCCGACAATGATTTCCGCCATGGTGAGGACGACCCCTTGGGGCTGTATTGCCCGATCGGGTCGCATATCCGCCGCGCCAACCCGCGCGACAGTTTCCGCCCCGGTCACGAGATCACATTGCAGATCAACAACCGCCATCGGCTGTTGCGNCGGGGCCGGACCTATAGCAGCGCGTTTGACACGCCGCAGGACGCAGGCTTGGTCGACGCGGGCTGGGTGCGGCGCGATACCGAGACCGTACCGCCGGTTGAGCAAGAGGAAGGCACCTTCTTTATGTGCTTTAACGCCAATATCGAACGGCAGTTCGAGTTCGTGCAGCAGACCTGGATCAACGCAGACGGGTTCCACGGCGGGCGGCATGGGCCGGACCCTTTGATCACGCCGAAACAGAAGGGTGATACGTTCATTATTCCGGGGTCGGAGGACTCGCTGGCGCTGGATATGTGCCCGATGTCCCGCGCGGAAGCGGAGGGGGTCGCGCAGCCTGCGCCGGTGGATTTCACCCGAACGGTGGCAGGGGGGTACTTCTTTATGCCAAGCAAACAGGCGTTGGCATATCTGTCGCAACTATAGGTTAGGCCCTCTGAGCGTTTAGCGATAGAAAACCGCCTGATGCGTTCTTTTTTCACGATTTTTTCACGGAGTGCCGCGCAAAAAATTACGGTACGTTTACGGTCGATTTTTAACCTTTCTTAACCTGCTGCGATTTCGGCAGGCACCCGCCCGCTTGGGGCTATTTAGAAAGGGCATTGAAATGAAACTTTACATGCAACTGATGACAACGACCGCGCTGGCGCTGAGCGTCGCGGCCTGCGGGTCATCGAACGGGGTCGACAAGGTGATTGATGTGACAGACATCACCGAAGAGGCGCAGGCCAAACGGACCTTTGCAACAGACGAGGACGGTGATCCGGTCGATGCCGGTGCTGCGATTGCGTCAGGCAAGACACTGACCGCGCGTGCCGTGGGCGTCGCCTTGCAGAACCTGAACTATCACACCGGGGAAACCAGCACGACGACTGATGTCACCGCGTCGATCAAGCGCAATGATGACGGCGCGCTGACCGTGACCATCGACGGCGAAGAGCTGGCGTTCACCCCTGCCGACGTGAATGGCGAAGGTGACGGCTACGAGGTCGAGGTGGATGGCAAATTCGCCGGGGTCTATAACTTTAATGGTCCGGTCGAAGAACTGCTGACGGCGGGCAATGGCTTTGCCCAGGTGGTAAGCATTTTCCGGACTTCAGAGAACGCCGAAGGTCATGTGTCGGGTGACAATACCTTTGCGATCTTTGGCACAGAGACGGCGGATGAAGATCTGAAGGATCTGCCAAAAGCCGAATATACGGGCCGGTCGCGGATCAATGTTGTGCCAAACAGCGGCTTCGAATCTAACAGCGAAAGCCGGTACAAGGTGCGCAGCGAAATTGCGATGACGGCAGACTTTGGCGCGGGCGAGATCTGGGGCACCATCGGGAACACCACCATCGAAGACCCCGAAGACGGTGAACGTGATGCCGTTGAAGGGACCATCGCGATGGATAAAACCACGTTCGACAACAACGGTTTTGCCGGGACGTTGACGGCAGATGCGGACTTCATCAGCGATATCGACGTCAATAGCGCCGAAGGGACGTATTCTGGTGCGTTCTATGGGCCAAACGCCGAACAGGTTGCCGGTGCGCTGACATTTGGTATCGGCGCTGACGACGGGTCGCTGAACGGGAACGGTTACTTCTCGGCCGACAAAGTCGACTAAGGTCGACGACAACGGGATAGAGAAGCGTCGATCAAATTACGGGTCCCGCTTCTCTGGGCGTGGGCATGACCTCAAGCCATGCCTGCGTCTCCCCATTATTTCATGTGGGAGACGCAGTGCAGAGTTCAGGTTTCACGCCGATTTAACTGCTTGAGGGTTAATCCATGAAACATCTTCTTTTTGCCGCCCTGATGGGCGTTCTTTTGGCGTGCCAATCGCCCGGACAGGCGCAGGCCGCGACACCACAAGACTATCTGGAACAGGGAAACTATGACGCCGCGCGGGCCAGTCTGGCGCAGTTGGTCAAGGGGGATCCGAACGGGCCGTTGCATCAGGCCTATCTGGAAGGTCAAATCCTGATGCGCCAGAACCAGCCAGCGGCGGCGGTTGATCTGTTTCGCGATCTGGTACGCATCGCGCCCGATTATGAACCGGCCAGACGCGAGTTGACCCTGCTGCTGGCCTATCGCGGTGATGTGACCGCTGCGCGCTATCATGCGGAACGGTTGGTCGCGGAAACCGCCGACGAACAGCTGCGCGCCGGATTGCAGACCTTTATCCTGAACAATACCTCGCGCAAGCCCGGCGGCTTTGCCCTGCGGTTCGCGCTGTTGCCGTCGTCGAACCAGACCCGCGGCAGTGCCGAGCAGGAAATCCTGATTGGCGGGGTGCCGTTCACGTTGAACCCTGCGTCGCGCGCGTCTTCCGGGGTGGGCCTGGCAATTGGCGGCACCGCATGGCGGCGCTGGCAGTGGAACGAAAGATGGTCCGGCGTGGGCACCGCCAGTCTGGATGCGAAATTCTACGATTCCGCGCTGAACACGGAAACCACGGCCGTTGCACGGTTCGATGTCATTCGTGGCGGGCAGCGGGGGCGTTTTTCTTTCGGGCCGATCGCCGAGCTGAGCTTTTCTGATTCAGACATCGTGCGACGACGGTGGGGGGCGGAGCTGCGCGGTGCCTATCAGCTGCGTCCGCGTGATCTGGTGTCGGGGGCGCTTCGGTTTGACCGGCAGACCTATGACCAAAGCCCGTTTCGTGACGGGCACCGGATGCGGGCCTCTGTCTCGTACCAACATCGGCTGACGCCGACGCTCGGGCTATCCTTCGGCCTGTCGCAGCTGCGCGAAACGACACAGCGCGCGCATCTGGATCACCATGAAACCGGCGTGTCGATGGGGATCGACAAACAGTGGAAATCGGGCCTGTCGACCGGCGTGATACTGGCATACGAACAGGACAGATACGACGGCATCTTCCCCGGCACCACGACCCCGCGCGAGGATGACACCACCAGCCTCACCTTCACCGTGCAGCACAACAAGGTGCAGATCGGGAAATATGTGCCGCGCATTACCTATACCTACACGCGGGCGAAATCGAATGTGGCGTTGTTCGACTATGACAGCCACGACATCGGGGCGAGTCTCTCGCTCAAGTTCTGACGTGGGGCGGGCGGCCTGATGGGGTGCCCGTTCCCGCAAACACAAATGAGACGGCCCGAATATCCTGACAAAACACAGGTTTGCGGGCCATTCGGGCATACCTTTGCCGTAAAACTTTCAAAAAGTTGGATTAATTCGCCTGCCTTACCTTGCGGCGCCTCGATCCGAGGTGCAGAAAGACGCCATCTACGCGGTGGTCTGCAAAGCAAGGGAGACACGTATGAAAGACTGGAACGCTTTGGCGAGCGCGCTGTATGACGGCAGCTTTCGGCCGATGTTCATCAACGGTAAATGGTGTCCGGCCCAATCGGGCGCAGAGATGGATGCGCGCAATCCGGCGAACGGGTCTTTGCTGGCGACTGTACCGCAGGGGGGCGCGGCGGATATTGATGCCGCCGTGAAAGCCGCCCGCGCGGCGTTCGAGGGGCCTTGGGCCAAGTTCACCCCGTTCGAGCGTCAGGCGCTGCTGCTGCGCATCGCCGACAAGTTCGAGGCAGAATGGGAACGCCTGTGTCTTTCGGACACGTTGGATATGGGGATGCCGATCCAGCGCACGCTGGCCAACAGCCGTCGCGTGTTGGGGATGTTGCGGTTCTATGCGGGGCAGGCGGTGATGATCCACGGCCAGACGATCCCGAACTCCTTCCCCGGCGAGATTTATTCATCCACCGTGCGTGAACCCGTGGGCGTGGTCGGGGCGATCATCCCGTGGAATGCGCCAATCGCCGGTTCCGTCTGGAAGATCGCGCCCGCGCTGGCGACCGGCTGCACCGTGGTGTTGAAACCGTCCGAGGAGGCGTCGCTGACCGTGCTGATGATTGCGCGGTTGATGCAAGAAGCGGGGCTGCCCGACGGGGTGCTGAATGTGGTAACCGGATTGGGGGCCGATGCCGGTGCCGCACTGGCGGCGCATCCGGATGTGGACAAGATCGTGTTCACCGGATCAACCGCCACCGGTCAGGCGATTGCCCGCGCGGCGACAGGCACGCTGAAACGCGTCTCGCTTGAGCTGGGGGGGAAATCGCCGGTCATCGTCTGCAAGGATGCGGATATCGACAAGGCGGTGCCCGTGGCCGCGATGTCGGTCTTTGCCAATTCGGGTCAGATCTGCATCGCCGGATCGCGGTTGTTTGTGGCGCGCGAGATCCATGACGAATTCACCCGTCGTGTGGCGGAGTTTGCCGCGGGGCTGAAGATCGGGCAGGGGATTGATGAGGGCACGGATATCGGGCCCATCATCTCGGCCCGTCAGGCTGAACGGATCGCCGGCTTCCTGTCGGACGGTCCGGCCGAGGGCGCAACGGTTCTGACCGGCGGGCAACGTGCCGAAGGGGCGGCGCTGGAGGGTGGGCATTTCATCCAGCCCACCGTTTTTGGCGGCGTCACCGACGACATGCGCATCGCCCGCGAAGAGATCTTCGGCCCCGTGATTTCCGCGCTGCCGTTCGATGATCTGGACGAGGTCGTGACCCGCGCCAATGACACGTCCTATGGGCTGGCTGCTGGCGTATTCTCGACCAATCTGGGGACGGCGCACAAGCTGGCGCATCGGCTGAAAGCAGGGTCGGTCTGGGTGAATATGTATCACGCCATTGATCCAGCGGTGCCCTTTGGCGGGGTCAAGATGTCGGGCTATGGCCGCGAAGGCGGGACCGAGCATCTGGAAGAATATCTGGACACCAAAGCGATCTGGATCAACGCGGATTAAACCGCGCTGCGGGACAAAGGGAGGAACGCGATGAAAGTTGGCATTATCGGTGTCGGTCTGATGGGCCACGGCATTGCGCGGAACGTCTTGCGCAAGGGCAAGTTCGAACTGGGCTTTCTGGATCACCCCGGCAACCAGCCGGTAGACGAGATTACGGGCCTTGGCGCGGTGGCGTATGACACGCCTGCCGCGCTGGCGGCGGTGAGTGATGTGATCATACTCTGCGTCACCGGATCGCCTCAAGTGGAGGCGATTGTCACCGGCGATAACGGGCTGGTGTCGGCGTTGAAACCCGGCGCGGTGGTTGTCGATTGTTCGACCGCGCTGCCCGACAGCACCCTGCGTATGGGCGACGCGGTGCAGGCCGCGGGCGGGGCCTATCTGGATGCGCCGATGACGCGCACGGCGAAACATGCCCATGACGGGGCGTTGAACCTGTTGGTGGGGGGTGACGCCGCGGTGCTGGAAAAGGTCCGACCCGTGCTGGCGAGCTTTACCGATACGGTCGACCACGTCGGGGCGCTTGGTCACGGGCACCGGTTGAAGTTGCTGCATAACTATGTGTCGGTCGGGTTCATGACCCTGCTGGCCGAGGCCGCAGCGCAGGCCGCCGATGCACAGATCGATCCGCAGGTCTTTGTGGATGTTCTGGCCGGTGGTGGCGGGGCCAGTGTCGCGCTTGAGCGTTTGGCCCCCTACATCACGCAAGGCGACCGCGAAGGGCTGCCCTTTTTCGTCAGCAATGCACAAAAAGACATCGACTATTACCGTGCCATGTCGACCGCATCGGGGGCGCAACAGACCGTCGCCGATAACGTCTCTGCCGCGCTCGCCCGAACGGTCGAGGCGGGGCATGGTCAGGCCTATGTGCCCGAGCTGGTAAAGTTGTTCCGGAAATCCGCGCAGGGCTAAGCCAGCGTTGCGCGGTGCCACGAGGGCTGCATCTTGTCAGCTTTGGTGGGTTTAGATAGCACATCCACAAGGTTACTGGGAGGTTACCATGAAATTCAATCTGACACATTTTGCGGCCGCAAGCGCCTTTGTCGCGCTGGCGGGTGCCGCCGCCGCGCAGACCGAGATCAAGATCGGCTATGCTCTGGCCCCTGACAGCCACTACGGCGTCGCGGCGCAGAAATTCGAAGAGGTCGTGCTGGCGGAGACCGGCGACCAGTTCAGCTTCAAGCATTTCCCGTCCTCGGGCCTGGGCGGTGAACGCGAAGTGATCGAGGGGCTGCAACTGGGCACCATCGAGGCAACAATCGTGTCCTCGGGCACGCTGGCGAACTTCGTTCCCGCCACCGGTGTTTTTGACATTCCGTTCCTGTTCAGCGGGTTGGACCACGCCCGCGCCGTGCTGGACGGGCCCATCGGTCAGGAAATTCTGGGCGAGTTCGACACTGTCGGCCTGCACGGTCTGGCATGGGGCGAACAGGGCTTTCGCCACATCACCAACAACCGCAATGCGATCCATACGCCTGCCGATGTCGAAGGGCTGAAGATCCGTACGATGGAAAACCCCGTGCACCTCGCCGCATTCGACGCCATGGGGGCCGCCCCCACGCCGATGGCTTGGCCCGAGGTGATTTCGTCGTTGCAGCAAGGTGTGATCGACGGTCAGGAAAACCCGCTGTCGGTGATCGTTTCGGTCAAGCTGAACGAAGTTCAGAAATATCTGACCCTGTCGGGCCACGTCTATTCGCCCGCGATGCTGCTGGTGTCCAAACCTTTCTGGGACGGGCTGGACGATGCTCAGAAAGCCGCGATGGAGAAAGCTGCAACTGAAGCGGCTGCCGCGATGCGGGGCTATGTCGACAATGTGGAAACCTCGGGTGTGGAAACGCTGAAAGAGCGTGGCATGGAAGTAAACGCCCTGTCCGCCGAAGAGAAAGCCGCGTTTCAGGCGTCGATCAAATCGGCCTATGAAGGCTACTATGACACCTACGGCCAAGAGCTGGTCGACTCGATCGTAAACTTCGAGTGAGCAATACCGCCGGCATCCAACGGGTGCCGGCGACATCGGGCGAGGGGAAGCCGTGAAGAGACTGGAAACCATTTTCGTGGCGTTGAACGGTTGGGCGCTGATCCTCATGCTTTCGGCAATGACGCTGGTCGTCGGTGCCAATATCACCCTGCGCTATGTGACCGCGCATTCGCTGCCTTGGGCGGATGAGGCGGCGCGCTATTTGATGATCTGGATGACCTTTGGCGGCGCGGGACTTGTGTTGCGCACCGGCGGGCATGTCGCGATCACCAACCTACAGGATGCGCTGCCCAGCATGGGGCAAAAGCTGCTGCGGGCGGGGATTGCCTTGGGGCTTTTGGTCTTTTTCGGATTCATGGTCTACGTCGGCATCCAATATGCGCAGCGCATGCAGTATCAGGTGACACCCGCACTGCGGATGCCCTTCCTGTATGTCTACGCCGCGATGCCGGTCGGGTTTGCGCTGCTGATCGCCCACCTGCTGCTGATTGCGCGCCCCTTCATCATGGCGGGGGATTATAAACGTATGGATGGGGCCACCGCCGATCCGCTGCCCGGAGGCGCAAATGGCTGAGATCCTTTTTCCCGCGCTTTTCGTACTGCTCGCCCTTGGTCTGCCCGTGGCCTTTGCGATGGCGATATCCGTCTTTGTCGCGCTGAGCTTCGGGTCGTCCTACCCCAACCTCGTTGTGGTGAAAGAGATGTTCTCGGGTCTTGATAGTTTCCCGCTGCTGGCGGTGCCGTTCTTTATCCTCGCGGCGGAGATCATGACCGGCGGGGCGGTGACCCTTGCGATGCTGCGCTTGGCACAATCGCTGGTGGGGCATCTGAAAGGCGGCTTGGGTCATGCGAATGTCGTCAGCTCTGCCATGTTCGCGGGGATCTCCGGCTCGGCGCTGGCCGATGCGGCGGGGCCGGGGACGATGATGATCCGCATGATGGAGAAGGGCGGCTATGGCCGTGCCTATGCCGGAGCGCTCACCATCTCGAGCTCGGTCGTGGGGCCGATTATTCCGCCGTCGATCACGATGATTATCTACGCCATGCAGGATCAGCAGGTATCGGTCGGGTCGCTGTTCATGGCGGGTGTGCTGCCGGGTATCCTGATCACCGCAGCGGTGCTGCTGGCCAATGCGCGGGTCAGCCACAAACGCGGCTATGCCAGCGGCGCGCCGATGCCTCCCTTGGCAGAGATCGCGCGGATCGCGCTATACGCGCTGCCCGCGCTGATGCTGGTGGTGCTGATCGTCGGCGGTATCCGCTTTGGCGTGTTCACCCCGACCGAGGCGTCGGTGATCGCGGTCTTCTACGCGCTGTTCGTCGGCATGTTCATTTACCGGTCGCTGCGGGTCGCGGATCTGCCCGCGATCATTCTGCGCGCGGCCTTGGTGTCGGGGGCGGTGCTGTTAATCCTTGGTGCGGCGCGGGCCTTTGCCTGGGTGTTGATCATCGAAGGCGTGCCGCAGTTTCTGGCAGAGACGATCATTGCCTGGGATCTGTCGCCGATTGTCTTTTTGCTGGCGGTGAATGCGCTGTTGCTGGTCTTTGGCCTGTTCATGGACCCGCTGCCCGGGGTGATGATCCTTGTGCCGATCCTTGCGCCCATCAGCTTTGCGCTTGGGATCGACCCGGATCATTTCGCGATTATCGTGATTGTGAACCTGACCCTTGGTCTGACCACACCGCCGGTGGGAAGCCTGATTTTTGTCGTCTCGTCGGCGGTGAACATCAAGCCATCGGCCCTGATCAAGGAAATGCCGCCGTTCTTTATCGCATTGATGGGGGCGTTGCTGTTGATCACCTTTATCCCTGCGCTGTCCACGTGGTTGCCGACGCTCAGCGGGTTCTAGGGGGAACTGTCCTTTGATATCGGGTTGTTTGCCAAGGATAAAACCCAATTTAACCGTGCCTTAAGCAAAATAAACTTTCCCAGATTCGTGAAGTGTGGTCATGTTGGGGAAAAAGTTGGGCAGGCAATGACAATAACTTATGCAGCAGCGCGCAATGCGCCGATGTTGGCGTTGGAAGATGAACGTGTCCTGTTAAAGGATTGGCAGGTCAGCAAAGATAAGTTCGCGCTTGAATCCTTGGTGCTGTCCCATGCGCGTATCGTGTTCTACTGGGCGCGCAAGCTCAGCGATGATCAGGCCGAACGCGAAGACCTGATTTCCGAAGGAATACTGGGGTTGATCCACGCCGCCGATCTGTTTGATCTGGATCGGGACGTACGGTTTTCGACCTATGCGAAATGGTGGGTCAAGAACGCCACGATGACCGCCCGCAACCACCTGCGCGCCATTGTCGAGACTCCGGCGGGCGTGCAGAAAACAGTGCAGCATTCCATTGACGACGATGACAGCTTTGCGCTGCTGGCGTCGGAAGACCCCAACCCCGAAGAGGCCGTGATCGCGCAGTCGTCGCAAACCCTGATCCGCGCGCGATTGCTTGAGGCGATGGAACGGCTTCAACCGATGGACCGCGAGGTGCTGCGGGCGCGGACCTTGCAGCAGCCCCCTGAGAGCATCCAAGATCTTGCCACGCGGATGGAGGTCACCCCCGCCAAGCTGCGCCAGATCGAACGCCGCGCGATGTCGCGGTTGAAGTATGAGCTCGCGGCGCGTGGCGTCATGACAAGCAAGATGCACTGAGATGAATGTCGCTTTATCCGCATTGATGACGGGGCAAGCTGGCGTGAAAACCGGCAAGGGCTCCAGCGCCGTGCCCGAAGGGTTTGCCGCGCTGATGGGCACCGTCGCAATTGGCGAGGCAGGCGCTGCGGTGCCGCCCTTCACCCTCGGCCCCGATGGTGAGCCTATTCTGCTGGGTAGTGACGATGCCACGGCCGAAGGGATGGCAGATGTGCTGGGGCTTTCCCTGACCACAGAGCAAGCGGGCGATCCGACGGCCCTGTCGATGGAGGCATCCTTCACCGGTCTGATGACGGCCGCCCAATCGATGGGCGAGGGGGCTACCCCAAAAGCAACAGGGCAGGTGACTACCGCAACCACCGTCAGCGGCCCCTCAGTCGCTGTGCCACAGACGTTCGTGCAAGGTGTAGCTGGCGAAACTGACCCCCAGTTGCCATTGGCCGCGCCACCATTGGCCGCTGACGCTGTAGCGGCCAATGTGACGCAAACCGATGTTAAGGGCGCGCCCGAAACGGCTGCACCTACGGCGTCATCCCCTGTCGAGGCGAAAACCGATGTCAAAATCGCGGCACCCGCACCGCAACCCTCTGCTGTGCCGCAGCCCGTTGCTGCCCCCGCGACACCAGTAGCGGCACAGCAACCAATCGCTGCCACGGCAGAGGTTCAAAGCGTTGCGCAAACGCAGGTGATTGCGGGGGTGCAACCGGTCCCTAAACCGCAGGTTAGTGACAAGGTTTCGACCCCGCCGCGTGCAGCCCCCCAAGCCGCGGCCACTGTCGAGGGAACCGCCCCGCCAGAACCATCAATCGACGCGGATACACCCGTCGCGCCGTTGCGCCAGGCCGCTTTCGGGGCAGAGCAGCCGACCTTTTTGAACGCAGGTCAGAATGGCGCAGCCACACAGGGCAAAGCGCCCGTTGATGTCACCGCGACCTTCCGGCCCGCCGAGGTGGTTCAGGCGCAGCCCGTGGAAAGCAACGCGCTGATCCTCGCCGACCAAGCAAGCGATCTGAAAGCCGCCGCGCCAAGTGCCGAGACGCAGGCCAAACCTGCACCGAAACCCTTTGCCGATGCGCTGATCTCGCAAGTGAAGGCGGTCGAGGCGAAAGAGGGCCGCACCTCGGTCAGCTTGCATCCGCGCGGTTTGGGGCAAATCGAGATCGAGGTCGTCACCGACAAGGACAGCGGCACCCGCGTTGTGGTCCGTGTCGAGAACCCTGCCGTGCTGCAAACGCTGCGCGATGAACGCCAGCTTTTGGCGCAGGGGCTCGGGTTTACCGACGCGGGCAGCTTTGAATTCCAGCAGGGGTTCTCGGACGACGATGCGCGCGATCAACAACGCTCTGCCGCGGGGTTCGGTGGGGGCATTGATGACGGCGCAGGCCCTGTGACCGCTGGCGTTCAACACAAAAATGTGGTGGATGACGGACAACTTGATATTCTCACCTAAGGGGGTGTGATCCATGCTGACAAGCCAGACACTGTTGAACAATTTCACAAGCACGAACCAAAGCTCGGCGCAGGATTCACTGGGCCAGTTGGGCGAGGATTATACCAAGTTCCTGACCCTGCTGACCGCGCAGATCCAGAACCAGGATCCGCTTGAGCCGGTCGATAGCACGCAGTTCGTCGCACAGCTTGCGCAGTTGTCGCAGGTGGAACAAGCGGTGCAGACAAACACGCAGCTAGAGACATTGACCAGCCAGATCAGCGGCTTGCTGAATCTGGGGGGCACCGATCTTTTGGGGCGCGATGTCACGGTGCAATCCGATGTGGTGATGCTGGAAGATGGCACGAGTTCGACCTCCTACGAGGTGGGGGCCGGCGCAGCCGAGGTCACCGCGAAAATCTATGATCCGCTGGGGCGCAATGTGCGTACGATCAACGGCCTGTCCACAGTATCCGGCACCACGAACCCGCTGGGGTGGGACGGCAAGGACGATTACGGCAACGCGCAGTTGGCGGGGAAATACACCGTGGTGCTGACGGCGAAAGATGCTGCTGGCAACAATATCGCGATCCAGCCGTCGCGCAGTGCCCGCGTCGAAGATGTACGTTTCCGCGAAGGAGAGATCATCTTTGGTCTGGACGGCAGCGAAACGGCGTCGTCGATCACCGTGAAATCGGCGAGCTGATCGGGTCTGTCAGTTGCGCAGGCTGGTATTGGCGTAAAGGCTGTTCAGCCGCGCCGTACGTACTGCCGGGAAATTAACGTAGAGCTTACGCACGATTTGCGCGGCAAGCTCTGCTTTGCGGGCTTCTTCTTCGATCGGTTGGGCGAGGCTCAGGTCGGTTTCTGCAAGCTCGGCGATCGCTGACACGGTTGCGTCACGCAAACGGGCGCGCCCGACGGCACCGTTGATCTCGTGAAACGACGAAGCCCCCATGACATAGACATCCATATCAAACACCAGATGCAGGATTTTGCGGCTCTGGATGATCTGCATGGTAAATTTGCCCAAGGGCATCTTGAACATCAGCTCTTGCGTGGCCGCCTGATCCGAGGGGGCCGATGTCGTTGGCCGCATAAAGCGTTCCCCGACATAGCCCATGGCCCCCGCACCAATCACGCAAACGGCGATGATGATGTATTTGATCACACCCGCGTCCCGCCTTAGTAGGGCAGGAACACTTCAAGCGCGTCCTGACCGTAGCGCGCGGTTTGCACCGTCGAAATCTGCCCGCGCCCACCATAGGTGATCCGTGCCTCGGCGATCTTGTCGTAGTCGATGGTGTTCCCGACGTTGATATCGGACTGGCGGATGATGCCAGCGATGCGCAGTTCGCGCAGTTCGTTGTTCACCTTGACCTCTTGCCGTCCGGCGATCACGAAATTCCCGTTGGGTAGGGTCTGGATCACAAGGGCGGCCACCCGCAAGCGTATGGTCTCGTTCCGGCGGATCGACCCTTCGCCTTCGCTGGACGAACTGCTCGACAGGCCAATCAGCTGACCGCTGTCGGTCGAGGTGTCGAAGTTCAGGATATCGGGGTCGTCCACCCCAGTGGAGGAGGACCGGCTGCGCCCTGTGGCATTTTGCAACTGCGCGCGGTCATCGATATCGATCAGAACGGTGACCAGATCGCCCACGTCGCCGGCGCGACGGTCCTGGAACAGACGCGGTGTTGAATTGCTCCAGAGGCTGGCCTGATCGGCGCGTTTGGGCTGTTCGGGCGCTTTGGGCAGAGGCATCGGGATGCTCACGCGGTTGACCTCGCCCATGTGGTCGGGGCTAAGCGTCAGATCGCTGACCGTGGGGTTGTGGGTTTCCTGAAAATCACCACAGGCCGCCAGAAAAAGCGCCGAAGCTGCAAGCAGGCAACCGAGCCGAGCGGGAAAACGAAGGGATGTCATTGTACGACCTCGACGACGCCTGCTGCCATCGCGATGGTCGACAGGGCCTTGTTGCTGGAAAGATTGACGACGCGCAGTTCCTGACCCTTATGGGCATCATCCAGGGCACGTCCTTTGGCCGTTAGCTGCAACCCACCGTGGGTCAGGCGGATTTTGACCTTTTCACCGCGGCTGATGATACGGGGCGGCATGACCGAGTTGCGCGGGACGGGGCGGCCGGTGACCAGCATACGACGCACCTGCTGGCCGACGAGTTGATCATATTCATTTATCGCATAGCTGCCGACCCGCTGCATCGGCATTTCAACCAGCGACACGTCCTGGGCGCGAACGATTTCATCGGGCACGATGCGCCGGTTGGGAACAGGCACGGTCAATGTCACCATCGCCAGACCCCATACGCGTTGCGGGACACCGCTGTCGGTTACCACATTTGCGATGAATTGGCCCGAGTCAGGGTCGATCCAGAATTCCTGCACGAAGTTACCCTTCTTGATCATCCCCTCGGCCATGCGGATATCCAGCTTGGCTTTCGCGGGCAAAGTAGCCCCCAGTTCGGCGACGGCGCGTTCCTCGATCAGGTCGGTCACGGGCACGGCTTGTGCAAGCACAGGGCCCGCCACCACAAGAGCGGCGGCAAGCTGGAACAACACGAAAAGGGCAATGGCAACACGTTTCATCGGTTCAACCCGTTACTTGATCTGGTTCGTCGTGGTCATGATCTGATCGGCGGTCTCGATCGCCTTGGAGTTCATCTCGTAGGCGCGCTGTGCCGAGATCAGGTCGGTGATCTGCTGGATGATGTTGACGTTCGACTGTTCAAGATATCCCTGCCGTGTGATGCCGACGCCGGGGGTGCCGGGGACGTTCTGCACAGGCTCACCCGACGCGGCGGTCTGCTCCATCAAGTTGTCACCGACAGGTTTCAGGCCCGCTTCGTTCAGGAAGGTCGCAAAGTTCAACTGGCCCAGTTCCACCGGTTCAGGGTCGTTTTCAACATAGGCCATGACCACGCCCTCTTGATTGATTTCGACCTGACGGGTCAGTTCGGGCACGATGATCGCGGGCTCTACCTCATAGCCGTTCAGGGTGACCAACTGGCCTTCGGCGCTGAGCTGGAAGTTCCCGTCGCGGGTAAAGGCCTGTGTGCCATCGGGACGGTTCACGGTAAAATAGCCGCGCCCCTCGATCGCGAGGTCCAGCTGGTTTTCGGTCTGGATCAAGCCGCCCTGGATGTTGTGACGGATCACGCCGGCGGCCTGCACACCCAAGCCGATATCAGTGCCTACGGGCCGCGCAGTGCCTTCTTCGGAGGTCAGCGATCCGGCGCTCGCAAAGCTTTGATAGACCAGATCCTGAAACGCGGCGCGCCCGCTTTTAAAGCCGGTGGTATTGGCGTTGGCGATGTTGTTGGCGATAACGTCAACGTTGGTCTGTTGCGCCAACATGCCCGTGGCCGCGATCCCGAGTGCTTTCATCTTATGCTCCTTCCGGCGGCGTTATACGCGCCCAAGTTTCTGGATGGCCGTGCGGGTCAGATCATCGTCCGACCCCATCAGTTTGACCGAATTCTCATAGGCCCGTTGGATGTCGATCAGACGGGTCATTTCAAGGACGGCGTTCACGTTGCTGCCTTCGATAAAGCCCTGCTTGACCTGCGGGTTCTCCATCTGCTGCGGCTGACCTGCGTTCGGGGGCAACTGGTACATGCCCGCGCCCATGGGCAGCATCTGCGCCGCCTCGTTGATCGCGACAACGCTGACCGCGCCAAGCACCGCGCCTTGGGGGTTGGTCACGGTGCCGCTGGTGGTGATCACCACCTCGTCCCCCACATCATCGGGTAGCACGACAGGCCCGCCGCCCACGCCAAGCAGGGGCATACCACCTGCGGTTTTCAATTGGCCGTCGACATCCACAACAAGGCGCCCGTGACGGCTGTAACCTGTTTCGCCGCCGGGCAGCTGGAAGCTGAGCCAGCCGTCACCGGCCACGGCGATGTCCATCGGGTTGCCGGTCTGCATCAAGGGGCCGTCGGCAAGTTCAAGGTATGTCCCGCTTTCGCGCACATAGTTGATCGCGTTATCGCCGCTGCCATCGGGTATGGATTCAAGCACGGGGTGGATCGCCTTGTAGCCCGAAGTCGTGGCGTTGGCGAGGTTATGCGCCGTCGTGTCCATGCTGCGGGTCAGCGCGGTTGCCTGAGAAAGCGCCACATAACTGATATTGCTCATCTCATCCTCCGGCGGTGCTGAAGCATCACGAAAAAACGCATTGTACATGTCATTGCAAATACAAATTTTCATGAATACAAGGATAAGGCAAGTTCTATTTACACTCTCAAGGATAGGTGTGCGCCAGTATATTTGCATAACGGTGGTTAAGGCGTTGCTGGTTCTTGCGGTTCCGGCGGGTGTACTTGTGGCCGCGCCCTCTGATGCGGTTGATACGCTGGATCACAGCGCGTTGGACGCAGGGCAGACATGGCGGCGGGATCTGGATTTGCGGCGCTGGTCTCCGGACGGGTTGCGCGATGATTTGCGGCACAACATTGCCAAGCTCGGCAGCCAGCGGGGCAGCGACCAGACGCGGGTGATGATGGATGTGGCTGAACTCTATATGGCCCATATGCTGCTGTTCGAGGCGGGCTCTATCCTTGCCGAAGTGACCCCTGATACGCCGGTCCATAAACGCCGTCACCGTGCACTGTCCGACGCGGTGCGTCTGCTGGCAGGGGAAGCACCGACCGCGGTAACGCCCCCATTCAACACGTCTCCGCTGGCAGGCAACCGACCGGATCGCGCCTTTTGGGCCAGTCTGGACGCGATTGCCACCTCCGACGTTCGGCGCTTGTCGGATAATATCGAGCCAAGCTTTGGCGGGCTGAGCACACAGCCGGAGTCCGTCGTGCGGGCCGTTCTGCCTGTGCTGCTTGAAGCGGCGATTGAGCTGGATAAGCGCGAATATGTCGACGCGTCCCTGCGCCTGCTGGACGAAATGCCAGAGCTAGCGGGGGCCGAATCCGGTACATTCCTGCGCGCACGGGCCGCGCAAAAGCGGGGGGACGCGGCGACCGCGCTCAAGATCTATCTGGAAGCGGCAGAGGGCTGGGACCAATACGCCGTGCGCGCCCGTTTGGCGGTTGCGGATATGGCGCTTGCCGATGGCGGAAGAGGGGCGCTGCTGGCGGCGCAATCGACCCTAGAAGGCGGATCAGAGGCTTGGCGCGGCGGGCGGTACGAGCTGGAAGTCTTGCGCCGGCTTGAACGGGTGTACCATGCATTGGGCAATCATCCCGAAGCGGTGTTGACCCTTGGCCGTATTTTGCTGCGGTTCCCCGAACGTGCCGAAGCCGCCCCGATTGAGGCGCAGGCGCAAGAATTGCTGGCAGATATCTATAAGGCGGGGGGCGAGGGGCAGTATCCGCTGTCGGCTTGGGTCGCGCTGCATCTGCGTTTGCTGCCCTATTTCCGCTATACCGAAGGGTTCACGGCGCAGATTGAAACACTGGGTGACTACGTCCTGAAACTGGGGTCGACCGATCTGGCGGCCAAGGAATACCGTCGTGCCGTGCGTATCTTGCAAGAAAAGCAGGAAGAACAGGGCACCTCCCGCGCGGCCGAGATTTTCCGCCTGAACATGAAGCTTGCGCAAGCGCAGGTGCAGGGGGGGCAATTCGCCGATGCACGGCTGACGTTGGAGCTGATGGACGTAAGCGTCGCCCCCGAGATGGAGGAGGCGCATCAGAGTTTGCTGGCGCAAACCCTCTCTAAACTGGGGGATAAGCCTGCGTTGCTGAAGGCGTCCGTCGATGCACCAACGGCGCAGCATTTGCGCGATGTGGGGCTCGCGCTGTCGGAGGAAGAGCGCTGGCCGCAGGCGGCGGACGTTCTTTCGCAGCTTTGGCGGACATATCCGCAGGATTTTTCCTTGCAGGATGCAACACGCCTGTTGATCGCGGCCTATCGGTCCGAAGACCAAGAGACGTTACAGCAGGTGACGCGTTCCTTCCCCAGTCTCACGCCGTCTAAAGACCTGATTTCACTAGCGAATAGCATATCTGAGGTGCGCGATAACGTGCTGCCGCTGAGCGCGGGCGGGGCGGCGAAGCGGCTGGAGCAGCTAGAGAATGCCTTTGAAAGCATCGCGAGTTCAGGGATATCTCCATGAACTCGGCTGCAAATTTCAGCTAAACCAAGGTTAGACAAAAATAAATCGCGAAAATTTAACCTTCTTTAAACCAATTCGATTATTTGTCCTGTTAGGCAAGAATACCAAGAACGACAACGAGGTAGGAAAATGAGCATTTCAAGTGCGCTTCAGACGGGTGTCAGCGGGCTGCGCGCCAACTCCAAGGCGGTTGGCAGCATCTCCGAGAACATCGCAAACTCGAACACGGTGGGGTACCGCCGCGGGTTCGCGCATATGGTCACGACCACTGCCTCGGGCGGGAATGGCGACGGGGTCCTGTCGGTCAACGCCGTTGAAGAGCTGGACATCGCGACAGCAGGCGGCCTGATCTCGACCAACTCCTCTACCGATCTGGCGATTGGCGGGAACGGTTTCTTCGCGGTGTCGATGAACCCGAACGAGACAGTGCAGACCAACTACATGCTGACCCGCGCTGGATCGTTCCTGCCGGACGAGCAGGGCAACCTGAAGAACGCGGCGGGTTATTATCTTGCGGGCTACCCCTACGGGCTGGAAGGGGACATCGGGTCGGTCGACCGGACGTCCTTCAAGGATATGGAAACGGTTAACATCGGCAACCTGAACATCTCTGCCGGCGTGACGTCGACCATCACTGCCTTTGGCAACCTGCCATCGCAGGACACTGGCCAAGCCGATCCCGGCGCACCTTTTGTCACCTCGTCCGAGGTGTTCACCGCCTTGGGTGAAAGCCAGCGCGTGAGCTTTTCCTGGGCACCTGGCACCACGGCGAACACATGGGATCTGGCGATTGCGGATCAGAATGGCAATGGGCTGGGCAGTGTCACGATCGAGTTCAACAACGCCGGACCTGCGGCGGGTTCTCCGCTGAGCTATAGCAACATCAATTCTACCGCGACGGCACCTGCCGCCTTTACCGTGGACCCTGCGACAGGCGTGGCGACGATCACCCTTGATAACGGGGTTGTCCCGCAAGAGATCGACATCACCCTTGGCAAGCCCGGCGCATTCGACGGGATCAGCCAGTTCGCGGGGGATTTCAGCCTCGCGTTTGATCGGGACGGGTCCAGCGCGGGCGAGCTGGTGCGCACCGAGATCACCGAAGACGGCACATTGTTCGGCGTTTTCGATAATGGCATGCGCCGCGCGCTTTATGACATTCCTGTCGCTGTCGTCGCCAACCCCAACGGGCTGGTCGAAGTGAAGGGCAACGCCTATCGCCTGTCGGGTGAAACAGGGTCGTTCTCTGCGTTGCAGGCCAATTCTTCGACCGTGGGGTCGATCAACGCCGGGGCGCTTGAAGGGTCTAACGTGGATATTGCGCAAGAGATGACCGACCTGATCAAGGCGCAGCGGGCGTTTTCGACCAATGCCAAAGTGATCACCACCGTCGACGATATGATGGATGAAACCACCCGTCTGAAACGATAAGCCAGACGGTCTGACCGGAGCATGACATGAGCCTTACGGGCGCACTGAATTCGGCCACAGCCGGTTTGCATACGACACAGGGTCAGTCGCGGATCGCGGCGGATAACGTGTCGAATGCGATGACCCCCGGATATGTCCGGCGCGAGGCGGTGCTGGTCACCGCCAGCGGCGGGCAGGGCGGTGCCGTCATCAGCGAGGTCCGCCGCGAGGTCGATGCGACGCTGCAACGGATGTCGCGGCTCGAAAACAGTCGGATGACGCAGTATCAGTCTATTCAGGAAGGGCTGACCACCTATACCGCCTATCTGGGGCAACCCGGTGACGGCACATCGCCCGCAGACCGATTTAACGATTTCCAGAACAGCCTGACAACATTGGTCAATATGCCGTCGTCGAACGGGGCGCAGACATCGGTTGCGCTGGCGGCAGAGGATCTGGTGCGGTCGGTCAAAGGGGCGGCGACAACGCTGTCCACGACGTTGAACGACGTGAATATGGAAATCCGCTATGAAGTCGCGGACCTGAACACGGCTCTATACCAACTGCGTGATCTGAATGCCTCGGGCAGCGGCTTTACCCCCGGTTCGCTGGAGGCCGCGCAGTTTGATGAAAAGGTCGACACGATCCTTGACCAGATATCCGGGATCGTTGACACGCGGATACATCGGTCTTCGAACGGGTCGATCAGCCTTTATACGGTCAGCGGGGCCGCATTGCTGGAGGGGCGCGTCGTGCAGGATGTGACCTTTAACCCCAGCGACGGCACATTGATGGCGGGCAATCAGGATATCACCCCGTTCAAAGACGGTGTGCGTGGTATTCAGCACGGCAGTCTTGCGGGGCTTTCCGAGCTGAAGAGAGAGACTATACCACAGTTTAGTCAACAGTTGGACGAATACGCGCGGGGGCTGATCCAGACCTTTGAAGAGGCCGATGCCAGCCTTGCACCGGGTGAAGCGGGGCTGTTCACAGATAACGGGATCGCGTTTGATCCGGCGAATATCACCGGTCTGGCGAGCCGTTTGCAAATAAACAGCAAGATCTCCTCTACCGGCGAGGCGGAGGTTTGGCGTATCCGCGATGGTCTGGGGGCCACTTCCCCCGGTGCAGGGTCTGAAACGGTGCAGATCAACGCATTTCTGGCAGGGCTCGACACGGCGATGAATGCGGCGACGGGCACGGGTATTCCGGCCGAGGTCACTTTGCGCGATTTTTCGGCAGAGATGATCACCAGCCAAGCGGCCACGCGCGCACGGGCAGAGAATGACTTTAACGCTGCGGCCTCTGCGGCCGAGGTCGTGATGTCCGCACGGCGCAATTCTGAAGGTGTGAATATTGACGACGAGATGCAGCAACTGCTGTTGATCGAACAAAGCTATGCGGCAAACTCCAGAGTGCTTACAGCCGTGTCAGAGATGATCGACACGCTGATCGCAGCGGTATGAGGCAGGGACAATGGTTCTAGGTATCAGCAGTTTTTCGTCGTTCCAGTTTAACCTTTTCAACCGTCAGAACGTGCAGCGCACGACGCTGGAATTGCAACGGGTGAGCGAAGAAGTCTCTACCGGAAAAAAGGCCGACATCTATGCCGATCTGGGCCCACGCGCGGCCTCGGTGATGAAGCTGCACGGGCGCGAGGCGAATACCCAGACCTTCATGACATCGAACGACGTGCTGGCGAGCAAGCTCGACGCGATGCTTGCGTCCGTCGATGCGGCACGCACGCAGGTACAATCGGTGCTGGAAAGCGCGCTGGTCAATGCCACACGCAATGGCAACGGGGCCGAGGTGTTGCAGATGCAGGCCCGCGCCGCGCTGGAAAGCCTCGTGTCGACGATGAACACGTCGTATAATGGCGAGAACCTGTTTTCGGGGCTGGAATCCAACAAGACCTCGCTGACCCGCTGGCCCGAAACCAGTGCCGACACAGGCCGTTCACCGCAATCGGTGGTCGAAGAGATTTTTGGCACCGGTCCAACCGACCCAGCCAGCGCCCAAGCCATCGCGGATCAGCTAGAGACCGTGTTCAACTCGCAAGACGCCGACGCCAGCCGGAACTTTCAGGGCACCTTCTATCAAGGCTCGCCCGAGCTTGATGCCAGTGGGGCCGAGACAAAACAGATCAGCGCCTGGGTGAATACCGGACAAGAGGTCGTCTACGGTGTGCGCGCCAACGACCAGTCGTTCCGCGATGCCTACAAAGGGTTGGCGATGCTGGCCGTGACCGACGTGAGCCAGATGGACGAAGCGGCCTATAGCACCTGGATGTCAGAGGTGGTCGATAGCCTGTCGGCGTCGCAAGAGGGTATGTTGGATATTTCGGCGCGGATCGGGTTCAACCAGCAGATCGTCGAGAAGACCCAAACGCAGCTGACCGATCTATCGCTGGTGCAGCGGACGCAAATCTCGAACTACGAAAGTGTTGATCCCTACGAGGCGATCACGCGCATGAATAGCCTCGAGACGCAGTTGCAGGCGAGCTATCAGGTTTCCTCGCGGCTATCGAGCCTGTCGATCCTGAATTACCTGCGCTGATCAGCCGGCTTTCGACGTCACCTCGGGCGAGCTTAGCTTGTAGCCGCGGCCATGCACGGTTTCGATATACTGCCAGCCTGATTTCGACGCGGAAGCGAGCTTTTTGCGCAGTTTGCAGATGTAGACGTCGATGACCTTATCGAACGGCTGATCGATGCTGCTGCCGTAGATTGCGTCATAAATCGCGTCTTTAGAGATGACTTTGTTCGAGTTCAGCGCAAGATGCTGGAACACCGAATATTCCCGTTTCGACAGTTTGATGCGGCTGCCCGATACAATCGGATCGCGCCCGTCGAAATAGGCGGTCAGCTCTCCGACGATCACGCTTTCGGAGGCATGGCCATAGTGACGCCGGATGATCGAATTAGTCCGCGACAGCACTTCGGCCCCACGGATCGGGCTGACGATCACATCATCCGCGCCAAGGTTCAGCAGGTCCGACGTATCCTTGGCGTTGCGGAAATCTTTGAGCACGATCACCGGGTTGACGCAGCCTGCGGTACGCATCGCGCGGATATATTCACGCGTATCGTCGCATTCACCGATCAGAACCGCATTGGTCTGATGGCCCGGTTGCAGCAAAGGGCCAAGGCCCGTCGTGAAAAACTCGGCGGTGACGAACTGAAGCTCGATACCTGCGCTGCGCAGCTCTGCCGTAAGGCCGGCGCATCGTTCTTTCCGCTGTTCGAAAATATACATGCGCATGTTTGTGTGCCCTAAACCCTGACTATTCCTATCGGTAGCAAGTATATTCTGCGGTAGCAACAATTAATAGATGATTTAACTTGTATAAATCCGGTTATTACGTGATTATGCCAAGGATAGTTGAACTGTTCTTGTACCGGAGATTTCGCAATGGCGCACAGCCAGCGACGCCCCATGACCCGCCTGCTGCGCTGCCTGCAGGCCCTTGCCGCGGCAGCGCTGTTGGTTGTGCCCGCGATGCCGTCCTGGGCCGAGGTGCGGATCAAGGATATTGCGCATTTTGAAGGTGTGCGGGAAAATCATCTGATCGGGTATGGCCTCGTTGTCGGGCTTCTGGGGACGGGGGACAAGCTGAACTCCAGCCCGTTCACCCGTGAATCCATTCGTGGGATGCTTGAACGGCTTGGCGTTGCGAACCTTGATGGCGAGGCGCTGAAAACCAAGAACACCGCCGCCGTAATGGTGACGGCCAAGCTACCCCCGTTTGCGCGGCGCGGCTCGCCCATCGATATCACGGTGTCATCGCTTGGAGATGCGACAAGTCTGCGGGGCGGCACCTTGTTGATCACCCCGCTGACGGGCGCGGATGGTGAGGTCTATGCCGTGGGGCAGGGCGCCGTTGCGGCCTCGGGCTACCGGGTGGATGGCAATGCCGCGAGTGTTGTGGATGGCGTGCCGACCATCGCGCGGATCGAAAACGGGGCCATCGTCGAACGCGAGATCGAATTCAGCCTCTTTCAGCTCGACAGTATCCGGATTGCGCTGAACAACCCTGATTTCACCACGGCGGATCGCGTGCGCGAAGCCATCGCGAAACACCTTGGGTCCAGTCAGGTCGAGGTGCTGGATTCCGGCACGATCGAGGTCTGGGTCGGTGACAAACGCAACGCGCCCGAGACGATCATGGCGGTGGAAAACCTGCTGGTCACGCCGGACGCCGTGGCGCGGGTCGTGATTGACGAAAAGTCGGGCACCATCGTCATGGGCTCGGACGTGCGGATCGCGCAGGTCGCGATCAGCCAGGGGGGGCTGACCGTGCGCGTGCGCGAGAATTTCGGCGTCAGCCAGCCCGGTCCGATCAGCCTTGGCGGGAATACGGCCGTGATCAGCGAGGAACCAATCTCTATCGGGGGGACGACCGTGATCGTGCCGGAGACCGAGATTGATATCGAAGAAACTGACGGCAGCTTTACCATTCTCAACGGTGACGTGAGCCTGCAAGAGCTTGTCGACGGGCTGAACGCCATCGGCGTCGGCGCACGGCAAACGATTGCGATTTTGCAGGCCATCAAGGCCGCAGGGGCGCTTCACGCCGATCTGGAGATTATCTGATGACCGGTTCAATCCCCCCGTCACTGCCTAGTTTCGACATCGCCAAACCCGACCGCGCGGTGCAGACAGGTAAAGAATTCGAAAAGGTGTTCTTAACCCAGTTCGTCGACGAGATGATGAAAACCGCCGGTGCCTCTGCTTTCGGCGGGGAACAGCAGGCGGATATGTGGCGGTCCTTCATGTCCGAAGCCGTCGCCGGCCAGTTGGTAGAGCAGGGCGGCTTGGGTTTTTCCGGTAGCGTTTCGCAAATGCTGGACGCCTACGGGCACGGCAAAGCCAAATTTGCGGAGCAGGGCGAATGACCCCGCGCACCTTCCGTTTCGGTCAACGCGGCACCGCGCCCGAGGGCGAGGCCCCTGACCAGTTGGCGCTGACCCCGCAGGACGAGGAAAACATTCACGCCTATGTCGCGAAAATCCACGACACAATCGACGTGCTGAACCGCGAGGTCCAGGCGATCAAAGCCGGCAATCTGGATGTCGTCAGTGCGATTTTCGACGAAAAATCCCGCGCGTTGAAGTGGCTGGAGCTACAAACCCCGCTGGTCGAACCCTTTATGGATCACCCGATTATGGTTGAACTGGAGGTGAAGGCACATCTCAAGCAGTTAAAGGGGGCGATTGAAGAGGATAGCGCAATTTTATCCCGCATGGCCGTCGCCGCCCGCACCATTCTGCGCGAGGTCAAAAAGATCAGCAATCGCAACGCGCTAGATGGAAATTATGGCAAGATGGGCCAACGTGTGAGCGGCGTTGTGGATAAGAATATGCACGTCGATCAGAAATTCTAACGCGCGTTCCGTCGATTTTACCCAATTTGTTAACCCTGCTTTAACCTGAACTGCTATGTAGTTCAGGTTAGCCTTTACGGCTGACCTCAGTCAGAAGACTGGATCAATACGAGAAGCAAGGAGAACATTAAATGTCGTCCATTCTCACAAATACCTCCGCAATGAACGCTCTGGCCACGTTGAAAGACGTGAACCGTGGGCTCAACGATACCCAAACCCGTGTTTCCACAGGTCTGAAGGTTTCTTCCGGTAAAGACAACGCTGCCTATTTCGCCGTCTCCGAGACGATGAAAGGCGACAGCGGCGTCTTCAAAGCCATTAACGAAGGCATGACTGCGACAAAGAACTCCGTCGCGACTGCCCGGCTGGGTGCCGAAACGGTTTCGGACATCGCGCAACAGATCGTTGAGCGTGTAGCATTCGCGCAAACAGAAGGTGTTAATCGCGCGGATGTTCAACTTGAAATCGATGCGCTTGTTGAAAATATGGGGACCGCAATTGAGCAAGCCACTTTCAATGGCGATAATTTGGTTGACGGAACAAAGACAGCGCTCGGAGTGGATGACGGGACTGGTACGGGTACCCGCGTCGCAGGAACACCGGTCACTGTGGTTAACGGTGTGAAGCGCGATTCGTCCGGTTTTGGTACTACGACATTCACTTTTGAGGGTGTTAACCTAGACGATATTAAAACTGCATTCGCGGCGATCGATGTGACCGCTGCTGATGTTGCGGATGATACATCCACAGCAGGTGTAGACGAGACTGATAATATGCAGACTAGGTTGGCGGCTGCTGAAGCTCAGTTGGCAGCTTCGATCACTGCTGCGACATCTCTCGGCATTACCGAAAACGCTCTGGAAGGTCAGATGGAGTTCATCGACAGCCTGACAGACACGCTGGATTCCGGTGTAAGCTCGATGGTTGATGCGGATATGGAAGAGGAAGCGGCGCGTTTGCAGGCCTATCAGGTTCAGCAGCAGCTGGCGACGCAGTCCCTGTCGATTGCAAACCAGGCGCCTCAGAACATCCTGAGCTTGTTCCGTTAATTCGGTTCAGGCGTTATATGAAAAACCCCTCTCCGCCACTGGTGGGGAGGGGCCTTGCGAAGCGCCCACCGGCTTGGACATACGTCCCGCCGGTTTTTTATTGCGCCTGACCAGCCTCGGCGCGGGCGCGTTCCTCGAAAAAACTACGCAGCGGGTCATCGATGCCGGATTCAAGGATCATCCGGTAGGTGTCGGCAAAGCCTTCGGCGGCTGAGGTCTTGTCGCCGCGGCTTTGTGACAGGAACGGGCTGGCCGCGCGGAAAAATGTGATGGCTTGGTCCGTTTCCGGGTCGGACCCGGCTTTATACGCCCCCAAACGGATCAGATCTTCCATGTCGGCATAGCGGCCCAAGGCCTTGCGCGCGACTTTGGTGATCTCGTATTCTTCGGGAGAGTGGCAGCCCGGCAGCATCCGTGACAGCGATTTTTGCAGGTCGATCGCGGGGAAACGCCCCTGTTCGGCGATGCGCCGGTCGAGCACCAGATGCCCGTCCACGATCCCGCGCACCGCATCCGCGATGGGTTCGTTCATATCGTCCCCATCTACCAGCACCGTATAAAGACCGGTAATGTCACCTTCTGCCGCCATGCCGGGGCCCGCACGTTCCAACAAATGGGGCAATTCGCTGAACACCGACGGCGGATAGCCCCGCAGGGTTGGCGGCTCGCCGCGGGCGAGGCCGATTTCACGCTGCGCCATCGCAAAACGGGTGACGCTATCCAGCAGCAGCAGCACCTGCTTTCCCGTCGATTTGAAGTATTCGGCAATTGCGGTCGTGGTTAATGCGGCCTGTTTGCGCAGCAGCGGTGCCTCGTCCCCGGTAGAGACGACGACAACGGCGCGGGCCATGCCTTCTTCGCCCAGATCCTCCTGGATGAACTGTTGCACCTCGCGGCCGCGTTCGCCGATCAGCCCGATGACAATCACATCGGCATCCGTATTGCGGGCCAGCATGGCCATCATGGTCGATTTGCCGACACCTGAACCCGCGAAAACACCCATCCTCTGGCCGCGGCAAATCGGTGTGAAAATATCAATACATTTGATCTGTGTTTCCAGCTTCTCGCCCACTTTCTTGCGGTCGAATGCACCGGGTGGGTTGGCGCGAAAGCGGGTTTTGCGGCGCGGGCGGCGCGCGCGGGTGTATTGCGTGAGCGGGCGGCCAAGCGCATCGACCACCGTGCCGATCCAGCTGTCGTCGGGGGATACCATATCGTCATGCTCAATCAATTCGACGGTATTCCCGACGGACACGCCCTCCCATGTGCCGAACGGCAGAACGCAAAGATCACTGCTCTGTGCGCTGACGACTTCGCCATCGATGTGTCCTGCGGGGGTGTGCACCCGGCATTGGCTGCCGATCGCTGCCATCGCCTCTAGCCCGCTGACGGTGAGGGTCATGCCAGTGATGGACCTGACGGTGCCCGAGATCTTTGCGCTGGCGCATGAATAGATGGACTTTTGCAGGTTTGCGAAGGCAGAAGTCAAAATATACTCTTTCGAAAATATTCTATCCTTGCTATATAACAAGGATAAATAATGAGTCTAGTATGAATACAGATCCCACATCCTTGTTCAGTCTTGCACCCAAGCGTTTGCAGTGGCTTGCCACGCGGCAGAATGTCGTGTCGGAGAACATCGCGAATTCTGACGTTGCGGGATACCGCGCGCAGGATGTGCAAAGCTTTGCCAGCTATTTGGAAGACGCAGGTCGGTCGCAACGTTTGCAGGAGGCCGAGGTGGTTGAGGCGCGGGTTCTGGGTGGCACTACGGCAACCGGGAATAACGTGAACCTGGAAGAGCAGTTGGTCGAGGCGAACAGCGCCTCGGGTCAGTTTCAAATGGCCGCGAGCCTGTACCGCAAAGCGCACGAGATGGTTTACGCCGTCGCTGGCCGGAAATAACGGAGAGACGCGCGATGGATTCCCTTTCCAGAATTTCGGCAACAGCAGCCAGCGGGATGCGGGCGCAGGGTGATCGGTTGCGCATCGTCTCTGAAAACCTTGCTAATGCCAGTTCGACCGCGCAAACGGCGGGGGGCGACCCGTATCAGCGCAAGACGATTTCTTTTGAAAGCGCTACGGATCCGTCAACGGGGGCAGCGATTGTGCAATCTGCAGGCGTGCTGCGGGATGATGCCGATTTCACACTGCGGTATGAACCATCGCACCCCGCGGCGGATCAGAACGGCTATATCAAGATGCCGAACGTGAACCCGCTGATCGAAATGAGCAATATGCGTGAAGCCGCGCGCAGCTATGAAGCAAACCTTTCGATGCTGGACAAGGCGCGTGACATGCGCCGTCAGTTGGTCGAGCTGTTGAAGTAAGGTGCCAGAATGACAGATTTTTCCGCCATCCGTTCTTCCTACGTTGAAGCCGCCTATGCAAAGACGGTGCAGGGCGAAACGCGGGGTGCAAAACCCGCTGGTCCCGCCCCCAAGGATTTTGCCCAGATGGTCGGCGATGCCGCGTCGCAGGCCGTGGATTCGGTGCGCGAAGGCGACCAGATGGCGATCAAGGGGCTGACAGGGCAAGCCAGCCTGCAAGAGGTTGTTCAGGCCACCATGGCGATGGAGCAGACAGTTCAGGTTTCGGTCGCGCTGCGTGACAAACTGGTGGAAGCGTACCAAGAAGTTATGCGTATGCCGGTTTAACGTCAGGTTAACACGCGCCATGTTTTTCGGAGGTCCGCTGTGGATTCTGTCACTATCTACGAAATCATCCGGCAGACGTTAACCGTGACATTGATCGGGTCGGCACCTGTGCTTGTTGTGGCGCTTGGCGTCGGGCTTGCCATCGCGTTTTTCCAGGCTTTGACACAGATTCAGGAAATGACGCTAACGTTCGTGCCCAAGATCGCGGCGATTTTTGTGACGCTCGCCATCAGCATTCCTTTTATTTTTTCGACACTTGTCGGGCTCTCGGACCGGGTGTTCGATCTTGTCTCTAACGGGGGGCTCTAGGGTGCGCCTCACCGCCTTGTTCATGGTTCTCTTGCTGCCCGTCTCTGCCTTGGCGGACAAAGGCGGTTGGACGGGGTTTTACACGTCATCCGCTCCTGCCGTGAAGGTGGGTAGGCAAAACGCCACGTCAAACCCGATGCGCGTCTGCGTGGACGAGATTCTTTCGGCTGAACAGCGCTATAACATTCCCGGTAACCTGTTGCTGGCGATCGGGATTCAGGAAGCTGGCCGTCAGGTGAACAACAAGCTGGTGGTATGGCCGTGGACCGCAAACACAAACGGTACCGGCACGTTCTTTGGCAGCAAGCTCGCATTAGAAGCGCATGTGCGCGAGACAGAGGGCCGCGGCATCCGGTCCACGGATGTGGGATGCATGCAGATTAACCAACGGTGGCATGGCGACCAGTTCTCCTCGCTAGAAGAGGCGACGACGCCAGCGCATAACGTCGATTATGCCGCACGTTTCCTGACCGCACTGTATCACGAGACAGGCGATTGGTGGCAAGCCGCTGGCCGGTACCATTCGTCTAACCCCAGCTACAAAGCTGTTTATCTGCAGAAGTTGCAGCAGAACCAGCGCATCGCCCAGGCATTCCTGACCCGCTTTGCAAGCGATGTGAGCCCGGTCAATAGCACCCCGCAGCAGGTTGCAGTCACCCGCGAGATGCCCGATTTCAACTGGAGCGCCGATCTGAGCGGTGCAAACTCCGGCAAAGCGGGCGGCGCGCTGTCTATCTATTCTACGCAGGCGTTGGCCCCCATCCTGCCCCATTACGCAGAGGTCAACTGAGCGTGGCGACACCAGACACAAATCCGCAGCCCTTCAGCTTTGCCAAGCTTAGCGGTGCCAATCGCGACATCGGGTTCGCCGTGGGGATGGTTCTCATCCTGGCGATGTTGTTTATTCCTTTGCCTCCCTTCTTTCTGGATCTGGGTTTGGCGATTTCCCTCGCGTTGTCCGTTCTGATTCTCATGGTGGCCCTGTGGATCGGTACACCCTTGGAATTTAACTCCTTTCCGACGCTTTTGCTGGTCGTCACGATGCTGCGTCTGGCACTCAACGTATCCTCCACCAGATTAATTTTGAGTGAAGGTCATAACGGACCGGGCGCTGCGGGAAATGTCATCGAAGGATTTTCGCAGTTCATTCTGGGCGGCGACTTCATCATCGGCATTATTGTTTTCACAATTCTGGTGATCATTAACTTTATCGTCATCACTAAGGGCTCTACTCGAATCGCGGAGGTTGCGGCGCGATTCTCGCTGGATGCGATGCCGGGCAAACAAATGGCGATCGATGCTGACCTCGGTGCCGGTGCCATTACGGAGGAGGAGGCGAAACTACGGCGTAAAACGGTCGAGGAAGAAAGCTCGTTCTTCGGGGCGATGGACGGTGCGTCCAAGTTCGTCCGCGGGGATGCTGTTGCTGGGTTGATCATCACGCTGATCAACGTTTTTGGCGGCATTATGATCGGTATGATCAGCCACGGACTGAGCGTGGGCGACGCGATGAGCCGCTATACAGTGCTAACGATCGGTGACGGCTTGGTCACGCAAATCCCGGCGTTGGTCGTGTCTCTTGCTGCTGGTTTGTTGGTGACCAAAGGCGGAACACTGGGTGCGGCGAACGAAGCCGTCTTGGGGCAGCTCAGCAATTTCCCCAAGGCTTTGTATGTCGCGGCGGGGCTGACATTCTGTATCGGTTGGCTGCCCGGCTTTCCGTTGATGATCTTTCTCGCGCTCTCTACCGGGATGGCAGGCTTTGGCTATATCATGCAGAAGTCCTTTGTAGAGCGGGACAAGGCCGAGAAACTCGCCGCCGCGCGCGACGCGGCACCTGTTGAGAGTGCTGAAGACAAACTGTCGGATATGCTGCGCGTTGATGATGTCCGGCTGGATCTCGGCTCTGGTCTCGTGCCGATGATTACCTCGGTCAATGCGGCACTGCCGGGTAAGGTTAAAAGCCTGAGGTCGTTGTTTATAAAGGACTTCGGGTTTGTCTTGCCGTTGGTTCGGATTAAGGACGATGCGGAGCTTCCCGCCTATACCTACGCCATTTCCCTGCAAGGGGTGGAGGCCGCGCGTGGGGAAGTGGACCCGATGATGATGATGGTGATTAACCCGTCGGGGCAAGAAATTAACCTTCCCGGCAAACGCACGCGCGAACCGACCTTCGGGTTGGAAGCGATTTGGGTTGACGAAACGCGCGCATCCGAAGCAGAGCTCATGGGGATGACTGTCGTTGATCCGGAAAGCGTGATTACCACGCATCTGACCGAGGTGATCAAGGAGCATATGCCCGAGATCCTGACATATGCCGCGACGCAGGAATTGATCGAGGGGCAGGGCAAGGAATATCAGAAACTGCTTTCGAGCGGCTCTGACAGCAGCTCGGCTGTTATGTTGCAGCACGTCTTGCAGGCGCTGCTAGCAGAGCGGGTGTCGATCCGAAATCTATCGATGATCATCGAAGCGGTCGCGGAGGCAAGCGCCACGTCCAAGAATATCCGCACAGTGATCGAGCACGCCCGGAGCAAACTGGCTAAACAAATTTGCCAATCCTTGAAGGATTCTCAAGGATATGTGCCGGTCATAAATCTGGGTGGAGATTGGGAGCGCGAGCTTGCGAGTTCGATCTCTAAAGCGAACGGGGAAGAAACCTTCCTGATGTCGCCGTCGCGGGTGCAGGAATTTGTTCTTGCAGTACGCAAGGAAATCCAGAAGTTTTCGAGCGCGGATGAATGGCCGGCCATTCTGGTCAGCCCGCAGGCGCGGCCCTACGTCCGGTCGATCCTCGAACGGGTGAGCCCCATGACCCAAGTGATTTCGCACAACGAAGTCCACCGCAAAGCGTCGCTACGTACTGTTGGCACCGTCGGTTAACCGATCGTGGCAATCGAACCTTTCATCTCGACGCTGTTTTTCTCTTTTTTCGTGGTGTTTGCCCGCATTGGCACGGCGCTGATGTTTATGCCCGGGTTTGGGGAGGTGCAGATTCCGGTGCGCCCGCGGCTGTCCTTGGCGGTGCTGATCAGTCTTTCCCTGCTTCCGCTGACACCCATTGCAAGCGCGCTGCCTGATAGCGCGGTGACCGCGGTGTTCCTGTTGGGCGCCGAGGTGCTGATCGGGCTGTGGATTGGTCTTTGTGCGCGTATCCTGTTGTCAGCATTGCAGTTTGCGGGGTTTCAGGTCGGGCAGGTGTCTGGTTTGGCAAACGCTTTTGGCCCGTCGTTCGGGTCGTTTGAAGGCGCGACGATGGTGGCGACCTTGCTGCTGATGAGCGCGGTGACCATGATATTTGTCACAGACACCCATCATCTGATCATCCGCGCATTGCTTGCCAGCTATCAGGTGTTCCCGCCCGGACAGTTCGTGCTCGCCGATCTTGCTGATCAAATACTCCGTGTCGCGAGTGCGAGCCTTTACATCGGGACGGCAATTGCGGCCCCCTTCTTTGTGATGGGGGTGATCTTGAACCTTGGCATGGGGCTGGCAAACCGGATGATGCCACAACTGCCCGTGTTTTTCGTAGCGGCATCGCTGTTGATCGGGGCAGGGCTGCTGATCCTTGCTATCGCCCTGCCGGCCATGCTTGATTACTTCCTAGTGCGATTCCAGGAGTGGATCATGGGCTTTAGGATCTAATCATGGCCGAGAATAGCGACAGCACGGAAAAGACCCTAGAGCCGACCGAGAAGAAGCTTAAGGACGCGCGCAAGAAAGGGGATGTCCCGTCTTCGAAGGAGACGGGGAACATGGTCGTTGTCGTGGCGATGTTGGGGATCGCCGCCTTGGTCTTGCCCTATCAGGCCCCGCAAATCGTCGTCGCGCTGTCCGTTCTGCTGGACCATTCCCCAAATCTGATGGTCGCCACGGGAGAGCCGGGGGTGATCCGGCTGGGGCAAATCATGAGCGAATTCTTCTATATGATCGTATGGGCAGTCCTTCCTATCTTTGGCGTTTTGTTTTTGGGCGGCGCGATTGGCGCGGTGATTCAGGGTGAAACCGTCGTCGCGGCAGAGCGTATCAAACCAAAGCTTTCCAAATTGTCACCGTTGGAGGGGTTAAAGCGTCTTTTTTCGGCCAATGCGCTGGTCGAATTCGCGAAAAGTATCGTCAAAGTCTTGGCAATCGGTGGGCTTGCTGTGTGGTTCACGAATGAAGCGGTGCGGCGCATCTGGACTTCATCGGGCTTTATCCCCGAGCATCTGCCCGGCTATCTGACCGCCGCTGCTGTTAAGCTGTTGATCGCGGCTGCAATTCTTCTTGTGCCAATCGCAATTGCCGACATTCTGTGGCGTCGTTTTGATTGGCGGCGCAAGCAAAGGATGAGCCAGAAAGACATCAAGGACGAGCATAAGGAATCCGAAGGCTCCCCCGAAATCCGGCAGAAACGGGCGCGTCGCCGGCGAGAGCTGGCACAACAGCGTACAATCACTGCTGTGCCTTTGGCAGATGTCATTCTGACCAACCCGACCCATTATTCAATCGCGCTGAAATACGACCCGGCGCAGGATATGGCCCCGGTCTGTATCGCCAAAGGCGCAGATCATCTGGCGCGGCGCATCCGCGAAGTGGCTGCGGAGCACGATATTCCGATGATCGAGAATAAACCGTTAACGCGAATGCTGTATGACGAGATCGACGTCGATCAGGTCATTCCCGTCGCCCATTGGGAAATTGTCGCCGAGATCATCAGCTTCGTCTTTGACCTGCGCAACAATAAAAAGCGGGCGGCACCGCAGGGGTCTACCCTGCGGACCGATCCATATTAACGAAGCTTGATACCTGTAAGATCTTGATCCGCCGGAAGCTGCGAACGTTCCAGAATGATTTTGGAGACGGCGCGCGCCCGTACAGGCGGGATCTTTGCAAGGATAGGCGCGGCTGTTCTTGGCTTCATGGTGCCAAGGATCATAATCGTCGTCTCGATGTCCAGATCATCCATGATACGCGCCGCATCGGTCGGCTTCATATTCATGTAAAGCTGGATCAGACGATCAAGGTCTTCGGTCTGCGCGGCATCAACGCGGCCCAGCAGATCCTCGATAGAGGTCTTGAGCTCGGTCAGAGATGCTTGTTCGATGTTAAGCCGTTCGCGGGCCAGCGCAAATTCAGCACGTTGGTTTTCCAGCTCTTCCTGCTGCAACCGCACCAATTCGCGCTCTTTCGTGAGCGAGATCAAAACGTCTTCGGGCGCTTCGCAGCCGTTTGATAGTTCGGGCAGGTTGCCCACCAGCGGCGGTGCATCCTGAACCGGTTGCAGGCCAGTTTCCTCTTTGGTTTCAGCGGCAAGAACGACCATCGGCTGCTGCGGCAGCGCACTATCCTTGAACAAGGGCAATTCAGGAAAGGATAGCGCGGCTTTGGCGCAGAGCGTCAGGGCCAGCCCCCCAAGGATAATTTTCCCGTTCAACATACCTGGTCCAAACATCTATCAGCCCTTTGCCGCAGAAGAATTTTCGAAAAACGCGCGCACCATCTCTTTTTTATCCCGTACCACACGCACGCCGTTGCGTTCCGCCGACGCTTGCTTGGTCGCGCGGCGGCTGGCGAAAGAGGCGGCTGTTTCTTCGGGCGGGGGAGGCGCTTCGACGGGGGCCGGCGCACGTTGCGCGGTTTCGATGCTTTCGCGCATGTGGTGCACAGATTGTTCGGATTTATCGACCGCAGAGGAGAATTGTTCGACCAGCGGTTCAAGCTGTTTTAACGTCGCCGTCAACTTGCGCAATTTCATCGAAACCACGTAGCCATAGCCGATGCTGCCGATCAGCAATACGACGATCAGGCTGTCAATTATCGTTGCCATCATCTTCGTGGTCCTCCAGAATTTCCAGCTTTTCGGTAATTTGCACAGCCACATAGCCGTTGTTGCGTTTGCCCAACGACACGTTGAACATCGGGGTGTCGGCACAGGTCACAGTGGCATCGCGGCCTTCCTCGATGCCGAAATCAATGGTGTCGCCGGGCCGCCATGACATGATTTTTTGGAGCGGAAAGACGTTTTCGGACAGGACGACATCCAGATCGACGTTCGCCCGTTCGATCTGCGCCCCGATCAACCCGCGCCACTGGTCTTGCGACACCATACGGTCGCCGAAATAGACTTTGCCCAAGTCGGGCAAGATCTGTTCAAGTGCGTCATAGGGGATAACAAGATCAAGGTTTCCGGTATTTCCTGCAAGGGTCAACGAGAGCCGTAACCGCGCGCAAAGGCTCGTGTTTTTGGCAATCGCGGCACCTTCGGCCTCGGTTTCGATGCGATCGAGTTCGAGGTTCGCAGCCCCCACAACCGACAAAGACCGCTCCAACTCGGCAAAGACGGCAGAGGCAAGCCGTTCGCCAAAGCCAAGCTCGATCGCGGTAAAGGGATCGGTGTTGTCGAGATCGACGTTCTTGGCGTTCCCGCCCAGCATCAGTTCAACCGCGGTCATCAGTACCGCTTGATCCATCACCACAAGGATTTCACCGACAAAGGGGTGACCTGTGCCAACGGCCAGAAACGTGGGCTTGGGCAGCCCTTCGATCACTTTGCCCATGGGGATATAGTCAAGCGAGGCCAGTGAGGCTTCACACATGGCGCGCATCAGGTCGGGTAGGGCAACCGACAGGTTTTCGACCATGCGATCGCCAATGATGTCGAGCATGGGCAGGCGATCAAAGGTGAAATCCGACATGCGGATGATTTCGTCGATCAGGGTGCTGCCTGCTTCGTCGGATCGCCGTGCTGTTGTGTCGCTCTCGCTCATCGCCGCCTCCTACTGCACGATCAGGTCTTTGATCAGGATTTCCTGCGGCAGATCGCTGCCCACGGCGGCGCGCGCCCGTTTCAGCAGTTCGGCCTTGATATAAAGAATGCCCGCCATGCCGCGCACGTCGTTTTCGGTCAGCCCCCGCAGGTAGCCGTTGAAAAGATCGCGCATGAAGGGCTGGCGTTCGACCATCAGCTTGTCCGCGCCCGCATCGGGCCGGTAGGCGACCATCAGGTTCACCTTAAGAAACGCCGATGTCGGCGTGCCGTTCTGATCGAAACCTTGGATGTTTGTCAGCATCTCGCCCAGATCGATCAGCCCTGTGCTTGCGGCCTTGGTGTCATCGGCGTGGTCTTCGGCATCACCCTCGTCCTTGACGTGGTCGTCTTTACCATGATCTTCCGCGTCGGCGTGATCATCCTTGGTGTCCGTCTGATCGGCTTCTTCGCTTTTATACTCGGGCTCGAAGGCTTCGGCGTCTTTGACGTAGGCCGCACGGGCAAGGAAAAATCCGCCACCCAAGGATACCACGCACATGAGCGCGGCCGCGATCAGCATTTTTCGCGACCCGCGTGGCCGGTCCGCTGCGTCAGCAGAGGCGGCCTGCTTTGCCGCAGCTGGCTTTTTTTTCGCTTTGTCGGCCATGTGGAAACCTTAACTTGGTGTTAATGCCACATTCCCCTTTTAAGGGCAAAAACACAAGGTTAAAAATTGTTTAATACTTGCCTTGAGGCATGAATTGATCAATATATTCACAACAAATCGATGCTGAGGGGCCCCATGCAAGGATTAATCGACAATCTCAAGTCGCTCGGTAAAAACAAGCTCATGATGCTTGGTGGGGCGGGCATTGGTGTGGTGCTGTTGATGATTCTCGGCATTGGTGCCGTGACCCGTCCGGACTACGCGCCGCTCTATTCGAATCTGTCGATCACCTCCGCCAATTCGATCGAGGCGACGCTGGCAAACGCCGGCTTCAATGCCATGGTCTCTGAAGACGGTACCAGCATCTCGGTTCCCCGCGGGGACGCGGTGCGGGCGCGTATGGTTTTGGCAGAGTCCGGCATGCCCATCGATGGAGATCCGGGATGGGAGCTGTTCGATGAAAGCAGCGGGCTGGCGATGAACTCCTTCCTGCAGAAGATCAATAAGATGCGCGCGATGGAGGGGGAGCTCGCCCGCTCCATCCAGACGCTTGACGGGATCTCGTCTGCGCGGGTTCATCTGGTGTTGCCCGACCGCGAACCTTTCTCCCGCGATGCGCCAGCGCCGCGCGCCTCTATCATCCTGCGCCCCGAATCCGGCCGTGCGGTGACCCGCAAGCAGGCCGTGGCGGTCAGCAATCTGGTCGCCTCTGCCGTTGCTGATCTGGATATTTCGCGCGTCACCGTTCTGTCGGCCAGTGGCGAGACGATCCTGGCGGAAGGGCCGGACGGTAGCAGCCAAGGCGGCGTCCAGTCCGCCAAAGCAGGCATTGAAGACCGCCTGTCGCAAGAGATCCAGAACATCCTGACAGCGCGGGTCGGCGCGGGGAATGCGCGCGTCCATGTGAACGTCGAATTGACCACGCAGCGCGAAGTCATTGTCGAGCAGACATACGACCCCGACCAGCAGGTCGTGCGGTCGACCGAGACGAAGTCCGAAGACCAGACCGGCACGAAAGAGGCTGGAAACGTTGGTGTGGAAAACAACATTCCTGCCGCTTTGGCCGATGGCAATGGGGCAGGGACATCGACCCGCCGCTCCGAAGCTGACGAGATCGTGCAGTACGAGATCGGCAACACCCGCCGCGAGATCGTGCGCGAAGCCGGCGACGTGCGGCGCATGTCCGTCGCGGTTCTGGTGAATGGGATCTACAACGTTGACGGGTCAGATGTGATCTACGCCGAACGCACGCCGGAAGAGCTCGCGCGGCTAGGCGAACTGGTCAAAACTGCCGTCGGATTCGACACTACACGTGGGGATAGTGTCTCTGTCGATAGTATGCGCTTCATGGATTATTCGATGGATCTTGGCGATCCGATCGACAAATCTATCGGGGATGAGCTGACCGAGAATGTTGTGTCTATTGTGCGCGGTGTTCTGGCCCTGCTGGTTGTCGGCCTGATCCTCGTCTTTGGCGTGCGGCCCATGCTGCGCAAGTTCAACGAAGGCGATCAGCTCAATAGCTACGAAGATCCCGCCCTGACCGCAGAAAAGGCCGCCGAACCCGCCGCACTGACAGCGGAAGGCCAGCGCCCCAAGCTGCCCGGCACCACGCCAGCCGTCGCGGATATTGCCGAGGATGACGACCCGCTGACTGTCACGGATGAGGATATCGAAGCTGCGGAAGTGGCTGAATACGTCCGCAAGGAAGGCATCCGCGGGAATCTCCACAAGAAAAAGATCGAGACGATCCAACAGCTTGCAGATGAGAAACCCCAAGAGGTTCTGCGCGTGATCCGGTCATGGCTTCCTGCCGAGGCAGGCGCATGATCGATCTTTTCGCCCGGAATTTCGACAGCGACAATGCCCCCGCGGCACCCGTCACTACAATCGACGAGGAAGAGCTGAACCTGCGTCTTGCCGAAGCGCGCAAGCAGGGCTTTGATGCCGGGCGCGCCGTCGGGCAGCAAGATGCAAAGGCGGAGTTTGACGCGCAAGAGGATGCACGACTAGAGGCGGAGAGCGCTGAAATCCGTGCGCAGCTTGACGCGCTGATCGCGCAAGATACGAGACAATGCCGCGCAACAGAGACTGATATCGTGGAACTCTTCCTCGGCATCGGCGACCGGCTTGTACCAGAGTTGCTGCAAAACTACGGCGTCGATCTGGCCATTGGTCGCATCCGTGAAAGCGTCGCCCTAAGCCGCAGTACACCGGTTCTGTCCATCACCGCCTGCCCCGAAGTCGCCGCACGGCTGCAGGCCGAGCCGCCGGCTTGGCTACCTGCATCAACAGACGCCGCGTCGATCAATATTGTCGCGGATAGCGATCTGCCCCGTGGTGCGGCGCGGGTCGTCTGGCAGGGCGGGAAGCTGGAATACGATCTTGAAGAGGCAACCACGGCCGTGCGCAGCGCCTTGCAAACCGCCGCCGTTGAACTGACCGCAACCACAAGGATTGCTGAATAATGCTACATAATGACCAGGATAAAACCCAAGCAGACCTGACTGACAGCAACGCTCAGGATGCAGAAACCAAAGCGCCGGCGGGTCTGGACGGCAAAAGCCTTGATGCGATCTTTGGTGTCAAACTTGACGTCCGTGTCGTTCTGGGGCGCAGCCGTATGCCGATCTCGGAGCTGCTGAACCTGACCAAAGGGTCGGTGATCGAGCTTGACCGCCGCGTGGGTGAACCCGTCGACATCATGATTAACGATCGCATGGTCGCGCGCGGTGATCTGGTGCGCGTGCAGGGGGATTCCCTTGGAGTTGCGCTGCGTGAGATCGTCAAAGACTTCGTCTCAGAGATCTGATGTCCCCCCGTTTGCTGCCCCTGTTTGCACCGCGCGTGATGTGTGGTCTGGCCTTGGTTTTGGCCGGTGTCGTTGCGTCCGCATCGACTGGATGGGCGCAAGAGGCAGACCTTGGCAGCATGGTGCGGGACCTCTCTTCGGCTTTCGGTGACGTAACGCCGGGCACGGACGAGGGGGCCAGCCTGTCGGGCCGTCTGATCCAGCTGTTCGCGATTATTACGGTCCTGAGCGTGGCTCCCGGGCTTTTGGTGATGGTCACGAGCTTCACCCGATTTGTCATTGTTTTCTCGATGTTACGGCTTGCGCTTGGGCTGAACCAAACGCCCCCGAACATCGTGTTGAACGCTATGGCGCTGTTCATGACCTTCTTCGTGATGCAGCCGGTGTTCGAGGATGCGTGGGAGGGCGGGCTGGTCCCCTTGATGGAGAACGCCATCATCGAAGAGCAGGCCGTGCGCAATATATCCGAGCCGTTTTACAACTTCATGTTGGTGAATACGCGCGACAAGGATCTCCAGCTTTTCACTGATATTGCGGATGAAGCGTCGCCGCCCTCGGACGGGCCTGCTGCGTTGCCAAGCTGGCGGGTGCTGGTGCCCTCCTTCATGATTTCAGAGCTGCGTCGCGCGTTTACCATCGGCTTCCTGATTTACCTTCCATTTATCGCGATCGACCTGATCGTGGCATCGGTTTTGATGAGCGCAGGCATGATGATGCTGCCGCCCGTGTTGGTTTCGCTGCCCTTCAAGGTCATCTTTTTCGTACTGATCGATGGGTGGTACATGCTGGCTGGATCGCTGATTCAATCCTACGTTTCCGGATAAACCGCCGCGGTCATAAATAGCCATGTCAAACAAGAATAGTTTCGGCTATCCTTGTGCGATAATATCCAGCCTGCGGGAATCGACGATCTCATGAACCAGTTTGTACCCCTTCGCAAACATCGCCACATGTCCGGCGCGCAGAAATCGGCGATCCTTTTCCTTTGTTTGGGCGAGGAGAGGGGCGGCGCGATCATGCAGCAGCTTGATGTTGATGAGATCCGCCAGATCACCACGGCTATTTCGACGATGGGCGAAGTCGACGCTGGTATCGTCGAAGAAATCATCGCGGAATTTGATGAAAAAGTGAATCACAGCGGCAGTGTGGTCGGCTCGATTGATGCTGCGCGCGGATTGCTGAAAGAATTCCTCCCCGAAGATCGTGTTGCTGAAATTTTGCAGGAAATTGACGGCAAAAAGATCGATAACGTTTGGAAAGACCTGTCGGATCTGGACGAGAAGGAGTTGGTCGCCTTTCTCCAGAAGGAACATAACCAGACGATCGCGGTTATCCTGACACGAATCCGGCCTGACGTCGCAGCGAAGGTATTGCCGCTTTTGGGGGCCGAACGCGCCGCCGATCTGATTGAGCGCATCATGGGCATGGACAAGCTGCCGATCGATACGATTCAGAATATCGAAAACACATTGCGTGAAGATGTGTTGGCCAAGGCCGGGAACAGCGCTGAAGCCCGGATCGAGAGCCAATTGGTGTCGATTTTCAACAAGCTCGATGAAGATATGTTGGTTAATCTCACCCGCAATCTGGAAGAACGCCAGCCCGATAAGCTTTTGTCCATCAAGCAAAAAATGTTTGTTTTCGATGATTTGGTTAAGTTCAACGAAATGATGTTGGGGAAAATCATGCGCGAAGTGAGCGGGAATACCCTGCCGATGGCGCTGCGTGGTGCCAAGAAGGAAGTGCGTGAACATTTCCTGGCGTCCCTGCCTTCGCGATCACGCGGAATGCTGCAGGATGAAATGTCTTCAATGGGCCCTGTCCGGTCCAAAGATGTTAAAGGCGCGCAGGCTCAGTTGGTCGAAGCCGCATTGCGTTTGATGTCGGAAGGGGAGGTGTCCTTGCCCGAAAATGACGAGGATATGATGTCGGATATGCCGAGCTGATCAGCGATACAGGCGCGAGGCAGAGAATGTGACAGCCGTCACATCGATTGTGATCGGCACGAACTGGCCGCCCAGATTGTAGGATTGCAGCAGGTCAAGCGCTATTGAATTCGCCTGAAATCCCTGTGGGTTAACAGCATCTGAAATGGCAACGTAGCGCGCGATCAGCTTCTCACGTTCCGCCGGATCCGCCAGTTTTTCGAGGTCGAATTTATCAGCGAGAAGCGCCTTTTGTTTGTCGAGATCAAGGGCAGACATCTGTTCGGGGAGCGACAAGGCGACCTGGAAGAAATTGGTTAGCTTCTCGCTGGCCAGTACTTCGAACCAGTTATTAATACCGCTAAACTTGTCACGAAATTCTAATACCGTGCCCACGGTCTCGTTCTGGGCGTCATTTTCGTTAATGTACTGCCGATTATAGAAGCGTGTCGTCACATCATTCAGGAAATCCGGGTCCGTCAAATCAGGGGTCTGCGGACCTGCCTCTGTCGTGAAGCCAAGGGCCAGATGCATTTCGCGGAAGCGGCTGTCGGTCAGTCGGTTCAGCAGGGATGAAGGTTCGACCGGATTGGATTCCAGCATTTTGCGGATCAGCCCTTTGCCGAAAATCTGGTCCTCAAGGTCAAAGGCTCGCATCACAAAACTGTAGACTTCGAAATCCGCGATCAGCTCTTCCGGGCTGGAGATGTCGCCGATTCTGTCGCGAAACGCTTCTTCCGCGCGTTTGTTGGCGGCAGAATCACGCATCAGATCAAGCTGTTTGTCCCGCGTTGCGTCAATCAGCTTGAGCGCGGTGGAACTGCCTAAACCTGAAATGCTGATCATAGGTTTACCCTATTCCGCTGCCGTTGCTGTGTTCTTTTCCCGGATCATTTTGAACAGTTTTTCTTCATATTCGATCAGGGGGCGCAATGTGCGCATCGCTTTGTAGAAGTCAGCCGAAGACACGTGAGCCGCGGCTTCAAAAATGTGGCCGGCCATCTCGTCGTGGAAAACCGGCGCAAGCGCGCCTAGTTTCTTTTGGATGATCGACACCAATTTTTTACGGGTCGATGGCTCAAGTAAGGCGGTCTGGATGAAGAAATAGACCTCTTTTACAGGGGTGCGCTCTTCATCCTCTTTTAACAGATCGGCTTCACGCACGATGTCAGCCTGATTCTCGATCACAATCATCTGACGGCGATCGGCGTTGCGCACGACACAACCGTTAATCAGGATCCGCTCGTTCGGTTTCAGGGTTAATCGCAGCGCCATAAAGCTTACTCCGCCGCGACTTTTGCAGCCCGTCCGCTCAGACCGTCGATAATACTGCGGTTAATATCAATCAAAGGCTTCACATTTTTAGACCCGGACAGGACCGCTTTGGTGTGGTTTTCCACCCAAAGAGCAAGCGAGATCAGCGCAGCGCGCAAATCGGCCGTCAGCCCGTTATCCTTCTCGGCCAAATCAGCCTTGAATGTGAGCCAAACGCGCTGGTTCTCCCACAGGGTATCGCGCAGGCCATCTGCAAGCATCTGAAGCTTTTGAGATTTTTCCGCAGCACCGTCAAATGCTTCGAATTTGTTTTCAAGTTTGGATGTCACGCTCGCCAAAATCCGACGCTCAATCTGGCGCGGATCTTCGGTGTGCGAGATGGTCCGCTTATACGCGGTTACACTCATTTCACTGCCTTTTTATTCTGCCTCGGTTCAACTATAGGGTGGCAGAGTTAAGGGAGAATTAAAAAATCCTTAATTTCTTGAAAGCAAGGATAATTTTAAGCACTTGTTTTTAAATCATGCTTTGCATGTCACACTGTGGCGGGGTTTTCGGGGGGCCGCAGTGTTAATGAATGTGCTGGCCCGGAGTAACCGTGCGCAGCATTTCACGGTGAAAGCTGTGGGCGATATTATCAGAGGAAAGCAAGCCGTCAGGGGCGGTGCCGTCACGCTCGGACTGGGCGAGGGAAACGATGATATGGCCGATGTGGTGGCCAAGTTGAACGGGGCACGTAGGCGTCAGGGTTGGTTGGGCGCAGGGTTCGATCAAAACGATGGCGTCATCTTCCAGATCAAGGCCAAACTCCTGATCTAGAACATCGGCCAGGGAAGCGCCGGAAATGATCTCTTCTCCGGCGTAGATCGCGAAGGGCGTTAGATCAGCGTCCTCTACGGCGACGGTGAAACGGGTGATCGGCGACGCCAGCAGTGACGACAGGATGCGGCCCAAGGGCGTGTTGCAAGGATCGGCGCAAAATTCCAGCCGACCGCCCCAGATGTGCCCCATCAAATCAGAACGCATAGTTAAAACTTCCCCAAGTGTCGCGTGTGCAACCCCAAGGTATCTTCCCGACACGGTTTTTTGAATTCCGGATTTGTTAAACTTCGCAAGCTGTTCTTGAATTCCAACAACGATCAGCGCAGCGGTTTTGCGCTGACACTTGCGGCGATTTCGGCAAAATTCCCCCGATCACCCATATTTTTGGGAACCAAATATGGGGCAAAATGTTATCCACAGCACAAGTATTGGTGGGCGGGGCAAAATATGGCTGCATGTTCGCCCATATGCGAATTTACAATAAATATGTTGAGAATGTGCGGTAAGTGTGAGTGCGGAAAAGTGCGATTCTCTCACCGTGCAAGCACAGACACCCCTTACGTCGGATCGAATGCATTCAGCCCGCCCGTGCGCAGCATGTAGCCACTGGACCGTACCGTTTCGACGGAAATACGTTCATCGAATGTGTCCGCAAATTTCTTACGGATTTTCGCGACATGGACATCAAATTTCCGATCACCATATCGCCACGGCCGAGATTCTACGGCGAGACTAAGCGCATCGCGGGTCACAATTTGCCCGTCCTGCGCGAATAATACCCGCATGATCTGAGCTTCCGCCGTCGTTAATCCGGCGCGCAGAGCGATATACGCTTCGACATCCCAGCTCACATCGTGAGGCTGTTCAACTGACGGCGTAGGGGTTGGTAGCCGTCGGTTCAGTCGCAAAGACAGTTCGCGCAGATTGCAGGGCCATGTGAGGACATCGATCGCACCCGCTTCAAACGCATCGGCACCCCATACCCCCTTCAACTCTTGTATCGCGAGCACGACTCCGGGCTGCGCGTGGGTGGTGAGTTTGTTGATCAGCGGGGCCGGGTTGCTGTTCGCTTCGGTCATATCGACGAAAATGGCGTTAACGCTTTCGCTGTTCGGTAGCCAATCTTCGCAGGCGTCAAAGTCTATACATTCAAAGTCAAATTTTAGGATAACCGTAAATAAATAGTTCAGGGCGTTGCGCACCGAAGGTGACGTAGAGACGAGTAGGATTTTTGTCATTTATCGCGCTGCCCCAATGGGTTGACCGATGGATGTTCGGAAAAGGATAGCATTGCGGCGAGACGCGGAAAGGACACGATGATAACGGCCATATACTAGGAAAGGGAGCGATGAATTGGGTTATCCCTTTGTTGCACGAACCCGTGGGCGAAATCAAAGTCAGAGTTATGTGGCATTAATTGGGCCTGCTTGTCATGAAAAAGCCATACGTTCACTATTCTTTAACCTTCCACGCTATGTATATCCTTGCAGACTGCAGAACGCGTCTGAGAGAACCTCAAGAATAGGCGCTAGAAAATGGCAGACATACTTGAAATTGTTGCGCCAAAGCGGCGTGCGCTCGCGGCGGCCAAACGGCTGGTCCATTTGCGCGACGAGGCGGTGCAGGATGAAAACATGCGCGCGGTGATCCTTCACGCGGCAGAAGTTGTGGCCAAGTCGGGTGTTCTGTCCGCAGTCGCTGAGAGTGGTCAGAAACGGCAAGGTTTTGCCACATCTGACCTGCCGAGCTTGCATCCCGACCGCCACCGGTTGAATTAATCCACCGCAGTTTATCTTGAGTTCATAAGTTGTTGTCCTTTCGCCATTCCTTGCGGCGGGCCAACCTATACTTAAGACACATTGACAATTTTTGTGAGGTTGGCGGACAATCCTGGTATTCTAGTAGAGTTTCCAAGATTTGTTCACGAGGCTTCATCCCGCACCGACGTAGTAAAGGCGCATACGAAAGTGACAGAGTTTACAGATCCCCCCGTTTCCGAGGCCGCAATTCGCGTGATTACCGCATTCGCTGGCCGTGAATCCGCAACCGTGCAAGACATTCTGGCGTTGTCGCAGGCGCTTCCCGCCGCACTCGCCGGGCTCCAGCCCGCAGCCGCCAACGCTGAAATCAGCAAGGTAGCAGCGCAGTTTACGACTGAAACCGCCATTCCCGCGGTGCCGGTTGCCGAGTCGTTTACCGATGATTCCGTCACCTGCCTGTGCTGCGGCCGATCCTTTACCATGCTCAAGCGTCACCTGCGCGCAGAGCACGGGTTGAGCGAGAGCGAATACCGGATCAAGTTCAATCTTGATGATGATCATCCCCTCGTCGCCCCGAACTATTCTTTGCGCAAAGCGGATTATGCAAAGAAAGCCGGCCTTGGCCGCTATGCCCGCGACGAGGCGGTGCAGGCAAATCTTGGGTCGCAGCTGTAAAGTTCAAATGCCTTTCCTTTGCCACCGTTTTGTCCTGCGGAGCACCTAATCCCCCTCGATACATGTCTCTGAGGCAGTCGGTGCAGAAGCACCTCTGCCGAACCGACCCCCGTGGTCGCGAGAATAGAGGCAGGACATATGGCAGCGACGACACAGCCGCGCGTATTTAAAAAAGTAGAAGTTATCGAAGGCGGTGGACATCACGGTGGCGGCTGGAAGGTCGCCTATGCTGATTTCATGACCGCGATGATGGCGTTCTTTCTGCTGATGTGGATTCTCTCGAGCGCGGACGAGCAAAAGCTGCGCGGGATTGCCGAATACTTTACCAATGCGACCCTGCCCGGCGGCAGTGGTGTATTGGACGGTGCGACCTTTGGGCCACCCGGTACATTGACCGCCTCGAATGGGGCGATTGTGGCCCGTGGCAGCGAGCTTGGGAAAATCGACGATCCGGCCTCGGCCAAGTGGGAAATCCGCGACGAAACCGCGACATCGGTGCCAGATGAGACGCAAATCGGCTCCGAAGACGGTGCCCATGAAAACCCCGCCGCGGCCAATGTTGCCAGCGCGTCGCAAACCGCATCCGATGGGTCAAAATCGGCTGGCGATGCGACCATTGATAATGTGCACGCATTGGACAATGAAAAGTTCAAAAAGCTAGAGCAGGATATCTTGCAGGCGATGCAGGAGAATCCCGACCTTGATCCGCTGAAGAAGAACCTGATTTTCCAGCAAACCCCCGAAGGCTTGCAGATCCAGATCATCGATCAGGAAGGGCAACCGATGTTCTATAGTGGCCGTGCCGAAATGCAGGGTGCCACAGATCAGCTGCTCGCGAATTTGGGTAAGTCTTTGGCGCGCCTGCCGAATAAAATCACGCTGTCAGGGCACACCGATGCTGTCCGCTTTGCCAATAGCCAGAAATACGACAACTGGGATCTGTCCTCGGACCGTGCCAACGCCACGCGCCGTGTTTTCGAAGCCTCGGGCGTCGCACGTGATCGTATCATCCGCGTGTCGGGCCTTGCCGATACCGCGCCGCTGGTGCCCGAAAACCCGACCGACGCGTCTAACCGACGGATCACGGTGTCGGTTCAATATCAGAAGGTCGAGGACTATGCGGGCGATGACATAGCCCCGACGCAGATTGATGCGGCGACACCGCCAGCTGAGACCGGCGAGAAGCTATATAAGGCGTCGATCCCTGCGCCCGTAGCACCACAAAATAGTGGCGAGGTGCAACGGGTCGCACAGAATGTCGAGCCTGTGGCGGCACCTTTGAAGGATGATGTATTCTTGAACCTGCGCAACGCGCTGCGGTGATCAGGCTCTGATCAACTCGCCCAAGGTGGGGACCCGTCGGCTGGCAAAGATCGGCCGGCGGGATCGTTCGACCGAGCGGCGCAGAAACTCTGGCAGCATGGGGTTTGCTTCTTCATTTACCATCGTGCCGCGCGGTGAAGCGACCACGGGGTCGGCTGTGGGAATATCGAGGCCGAGCATCTTGGCGGGGTCCAGCCCTTCTTCCAGCGCGTAGTTGTAGTTCACGGCGTAATCGACCGCTTCTTCCAGCACCACCGGGTCCGACGCGACCAGCGCCATCAAGCGGCGTTCGTCGGAATAGAGGAATTGCTTGGTCTTGAAGCCGTCAACCTCGGGGACAAAGCAGGTGTTTTCGCGGCGCAGCTTCAGCAGTTTGACCAAACGATCCGGCATCAAGTGGCGTTCATCGCGGCGAAACACGATCATGCTGCAGGTCCCAAAGCTGGACAGGCACGCCGCGAGGCAAATGTGATCCGGCCAGCCCGAGAATGCGAATTTCACATCGTCCGCATCAATCAGGACAATCATTGTGGTTTCAACATCCGAGATCACGGCACTCTCCAGCTTATTCTGAAGTTTACCTTAGTCACGCCATGGAAAGATAGCAATTGGTCTTGAACGAGAAATTTTTAAACTTGGAAGAACATGAACTGTTCTTGAGATTTCAATGAAAATGCCTAAAGTGCTTGGAAACTTGCAAGTGGAAAACAAATGACGATTATTCTGGGCTTCGTGGTCGTGATGGGCATGGTCTTTGGGGGGTATATGCTCTCTGGCGGGGACATGGGCATCATCACCCACGCGCTACCGTTCGAAGGTATGATGATCGGCGGTGCCGCGCTTGGCTCGTTTATTGCGGCGAATTCCTTTGCCAATATCGCGGGGGCAGGGCGCGCGCTGGTCAAGGCATTCAAGGGGCCCAAGTGGAATTCGGGCGACTATGTGGACCTGCTGAATCTCATGTATACGCTGGCCCGCAAGTACCAGCAAAATGGCATGCTGGCACTAGATGAACATATTGAAAACCCGCAAGAAAGTTCGATCTTTTCGCAGTATCCCAAGTTGCAGAAAGACCACTTTGCCATTGATCTGATCACCGATAGTTTCCGTATGCTGGCGATGCAGTTCGATGACCCGTATCAGGCGGAAGATGTCATTAACCGCAAGCTGAAAAAGCACCACCACGAAGCGTTGGTGGCCCCGCACGGGCTGACCACCGTCTCCGACGCGCTACCCGCCATCGGGATTGTTGCGGCGGTTTTAGGCGTGATCAAGACGATGTCGTCGATCGACAAGCCGCCTGCGGTTCTGGGGGCGATGATCGGCGGCGCGTTGGTGGGGACATTCCTTGGGGTTTTCCTTGCCTATCTTTTCGTTTCTCCGGTCGCCAACCGTCTGCAAGCCATCGAAGAGCAGGACGGCATTTACTACGCCGTGATCCGCGATATCTTTATCGCGATCCTGCATGGCCATTCTCCCGCGATCTGCACCGAGATCGGGCGCGGCAACATTCCCACCAGCCTTCAGCCCAGCTTTTACGAGATGGAAGAGGCCCGCAAACAGATGCCAGAGGCCGCATAACCCATGGCCGGACGCCGTCAGGTTGCTGCGCTTAAGCTGATCAACACCATCCGGCAACACGAGCTGGATGCCATCGGGGCACAGCTTGCGGGCCTGCGGGCACAGCAGACATCGCTGACGGAACAAAGTGCGGCGCTGACCCAGCGGGCGATTGCTGAACAGACGGGCAGCACCTTGGAAACACAGGCCTATTTGCCCGCCTACCTATCCTCGGTTGACCGGCAACAACGTGGCTTGACGGCGGAGGGGGATGCGCTGTCAGGGCAGATCGACACGCTAGAGGATGCGCTTTTTGCGCAGTTCCGTGCGCTTAAGACCACGCAAACGGTGCTGTCAAAAGCGCAAACCGAGGCGAAAGCCGATGCCGACAGGGCAGAACAGGCCGCACTAGACGACGCGTCGCGCGCGCTGTTTGTATTGCAGCGCCGGTGACGCTTTTTGCCTTAGCGCCCGCTGCTGAATTTTGACACCACACCCAGCGAATTCTTGTTCTCTACATTCCGGATGACCAGCACGCAGACCGGCCAGCCCGATGGCATCAAACCTTGCGAGGTTGGCACCGCCATGACGCTGGCCGACCCGTCGTTGATGGCAAAGGTCAGCACGACATCCGCCTGCGACGTCGCGACTGATTTTGCGAGATCCACGGTATCGTCAAAGGTCACGATGCTTTCGGTTTCAAGCCAGCTTGCCACATCCGGGTGATCGACCGCCGCGATGGTCAGCGGTTGCGCGGGATTGCCGATGGGTTCGGCACAGGTGGCGAACCATGCCCGCAACTGAGCCACGGCGGTGGATGCGCTGCCCGCCGCGCTGTGATCCGTGTCCGAGGCGGCTTCGATCACACAGACCGCCGCATCCGCAATCGCGCCCGCGCCGATCAACTGCGAGAGCGTGTCGCGTTCGTTCTGGGTGATCCATTTATTTAGCAACGGCGCGCCGACGATTTCGACACCTGCGGCCAGACGCCCGACGTCGGCTTTGCCAAGCTCGAACTCCGGTCCGTATCCCGCGCGTGTGATCTGTTGCACCAGATGTTCCGCGGCGGTCTTTTTGATGACAGACGGTGTCTTGCGGGCCTGCTGTTCCAATGCGGCAGAAAAGGCCGTTGGCGGGGCGACTTGCACCGGCGTGTCGGGTGCTGGCGCGTCCTCTTGCGCGAGGCGGGGGAGGGAGATGATAATTTCTGTCCCCACGTCTTCGCGGCTGAAGAACGTGATCTGTCCCTGATGGTGATCGATGATGACTTTGGCGATGGTCAGCCCCAGGCCCGTGCCCCCCTTGGACCGGCTGTCAGAACTGTCGCCTTGGGTGAATTTTTCAAACACCGACGCCTGAGCGGCAGCCTGAATGCCGGTGCCGAAGTCGCGGATCGAAATGCGCAGCTGATCCCCGACCGCGTGCAGTGCAATCAGGATCTCCCCGCCGTGTTCCGAAAATTTGACTGCGTTGGACAAGAGGTTATCCAGCACCTGCACCAAGCGTTTGGAGTCGCCATAGGTCAGCATTACATCATCATCGGGGGTATCGACACGGCGCAGCGATACGCCTGCGCGTTCGGCATAAAGCTGGTTCGGCACCAGCGCCGTATTCAGCGTCTCGGACAGGTTCAGCGCCTTCATCCGGAAATCAAGCGTGCCGGTTTCGATTTTCTCCATATCCAGAATACTGTTGATCAGCAGGATCAGCCGGTCACAACTTGAGGCGGCGATGGTGATCAGCCCCTTCATCTTGTCAGGCAACTGCCCCGTGGCACCTGACAGCACAAGCCCCAAGGCCCCCTTGATAGAGGTTAGCGGCGTGCGCAATTCATGGCTGACGGTGGACAGGAATTCGGTCTTTGCTTTTTCGGCCACCTTGCGCTGCGACACATCGCGGTAAATCGCGATGAACCGGGGTTCGTCCTGGGCGGGGCAGACATATTCAAGGCTGATGTCGTAGGTGATGCCTGATTTCGCCTCGACCTCCCAGGTGACGCGCCGCTCTGGCCCTTTGATAAGGCCGGCGCAGCGTTCGCGCAGACTGTCATAATCCCGTTTGCCAATCAGGTCGGACAGGCTCTTGCCGCGCCAGTCGTCGCTTTCATCGTGTCGCATCAGGTGTCGTGCGACCGATGCATTGGCATACATCACCGCATAGGTTTGCGGTTGGAAGACAACGACATGATCCTGCAACAGTTCCAACGTGTTGTTGAACCGCGCCTCTGACACGCCTTCGCGGGTTTTGGTCATATCCGAGGCGACAATCGCGATCTCGCGCAGCTGTTTTTCGCCGTCGGTGATCGGAATAAAGCTACATTGCAGCCAGACCGCCTTGCCGTCGGTTTTATGCAGAACGATGGTGCCTTTCCACGGGGTGCCCGACATCATGGCGGGCAAGACATCGCCCGTCAGCACGCCGCGATTGCCGGCATCCATGACATCAACCAACGGCGTGCTGATCAGCGCCTCGCGGGACCGGCCGCTGGCTTGGACAAACTGGTCGTTCACATGGGTGATCGCGCCGTTCTGGTTCAGCATGCAGAACACGGTATGGGCCTCTACCGCGTTGCGATAAAATTGCTTGGACCGAACCTCCGACTTCAGCACATCCTTGCGGGCGTGGGCCTGTCGCGCGTTTTCGCGCAGCTGGAAAATCAGGAACAACAGCGAAAACACGATCAGCAGCAGCGTGCCCAACACCAGCCACTTGTAGGTTGACGCAATGCGCAAGGCGGAGCGCTGCAGGTAATTCTCGTAGGGGCGCGCACGCAAAGAGATCAGCAGCTCGTGCACCGATTGATAATTTTGCGGGGGCAGCCAGACGGTGCCACCGGCGGCAATCGCCTCGGGACTGCCGGTATCCTGGCCCAACAGGGTGTCGACAAGAATGGTTAACGCCGCCTGCGGCACGCCGGGGATCGTCCCCAGCACCCAATCGGGATACAACATGGTACTGGCCCAGAACGGATAGCCTGGATGATCGACAGGGGACACGGGGCGGAAATCGTTCATATTGATCACGCCGTCGCGGGCCAGCGCTTCGAGCACACCGGCGCGCACGACGCCGACATCCACCAGACCGGCTTGCACGGCATAGACGACCTCGCGCTGGTTCCCGCCCGAGAACAGCGCGCGGGACGCGATATCGTCGATATCCAGCCGGTACTTGCGAAACTCTTGCAGCGCGAGCTTCCAGCCGGTCATTTCATCGGCTGACACCCCCATGATGCTGCGACCCGCGATATCCGGGATGGCGCGAATATCGCTGTCAGCGGTGGTAAAGACGACGACGCTGGTTTTATCATAGACCTGCCCTTCCCACATCTGGGCGACAGAGAGCAGCGGGCGGGCGTTGCTTTCGACCTCGGCCACGACAAAGGCCCCGGGATCGACAAGGAAGAAATCCAGCGCGCCTTGCGAGATTTTATTGATCATTGTGGCGTCGGTGTAAGGCGCGATCTTGAAACGGTAGTTCAGTTCTGCGCCTTGTGCGGCGGTGTTCAGCGCGGCGGCCATTGGCAACCAGCTGTCCAGCGCGCGGGTGATCCCTTCGGACGCGAGAATGCCGATGGTGATGTCACGGGGCGCATCCATCGTGTCGACCTGCTGACCAACCGCCGGTTGCAGTGCACCGATCAGGGCGATAGCGGCACCCAAAAGCGTTCGACGCAGCTTGCCCCATGCCTGTTTCACGATTTTAGCGCCCGCCATATTCTCTTTCTGGTTCATCTCGTCGCTTTGCGGAGACCGGAAAGCATAGTCAAAGCCCGCCTCCTGCTATCAAACATCACAACGTCAAACCACTTGTAAAAGCTCCAAAGCGATCGATTCCATTGCGCCCCCGCGGCATATGCTGCGGAGCATGGCAACTTGGATGTCGTCTGGTGCTGTCCTTTCACTACTGCTCTAACTGCGTTTTTTGCTGCGCCTCGTTGATCGGGCGCTTTTTGAAGTTGCGAAAAGGCTAGGCGGGGCGGGCTTTTTTGGCAATGGTAAACTCCGTTTCTGCCTGCAGGGCAGGGCGAATAGTGCCAGTGCAGCAGCAGGTACCTATCCTTTGGGATATCGCCATAGCCACAAGCTGCTTTGGACTACCCGCCTAGGCCCGCGACGCCCTTGGGATTTAGCGTTAATTTCATCTTAACAGCCACCAAACACAGGCTGAAACAAATCCAAGGTGAAGACGATGGCAAACGCAACATTCCTAGAACTGGCCCAGATCGCCAACAACTCCTCCCTGCGCGAGGCGGTTTTGGGTGCAGTACTTGGCATCCATGTTTCGGGAAACACGTCCGACACCGTCTTGGACATCACGGCCGACAGCACCGCGCTTAAACTCGCGGCGGACCGGATGCGCTGCGCCCGCTATGTCATGCCGACAGATGCGGACCCGACGCAGGCCATCCAGATCAACGCTGGCTTCTCTCATGTGCAGGACGTCTGGGCCACGCCCCAGACTGCACAACCCGACCTGACCCAGGAGACAATGACCATCGCCACGCCTGACTTTATCGTGGTTCCCTCCGACACGCATATCGTCGTCAATAATTTTGACGTCGCCCGCGGCGATGCGATCACCTTCCTGGGTCAGTTTTCTTCCCGCGCCGATCTGCGCGCTGCCATGTGCCTGACCGGGTCCCGCGATTTGCGCGACGGTGACGTCATCATCACGATGGAAAACGGGGCCCGCGCGGTCTTCGTGGGTGTCGCTGCCCAGGCCGAAGATCTGATCGACGCTGTGTTTGATTTCTCTGCCGAAGGGCAGACAGCCTTCAAGCTGGCCGACGCGCTGAACAACGCGACCTCTGCCGAGATCGACGCCTTTGTGACCGCCCTCGGCACCGATGAATTCGACCGCGCCTTTGGTGTCGGCAGCGCTGCGGTGTTGCTTGCAAACCTCGACACCCCTGCCGCGACGCGTCTGTTGAATGTGCTTGAGGCGGAAGAACTGGACGAGCTGTTGCACAATGTCGGCGCCGGCACGCTCAAGCTGCTGCTCGAAGAGCTGACGCTGACGGAACTTGTGAACTTCCTGAGCGGCGTGAACGAGCCTGTGGTCGGCGCGATGGCGGACCACATGGGAGCCACAACAATAGATGCCCTTTTGTGGGGCAAAAGCCCGGCAACGAAAGGAGGTATGCGTCAAAGTTAACTGGTTTGCCCTGTCAAAGCGGCATGCCTCGCCGCAGCCAGGGCCCGAGAAAGCACCGTGTTCGACCCGATATGATTTGAAAGGATTTAACAGCAGACGGGCATCGAACGCGGCGCTTTCCCTTTTTCGTGAACCCTCAACGCGCGAATTTTCGCGGGGCAGAGTTCATCAGCTTAATCGATTTTCGGGCCTGCTCCGGCCCTTACTACTTTGCCCTGTGGGCCGGCCAAAGTGCCGGTCACGGGGGCTTTTGCGTTTTCGAAGATGTAAGCCGGTGACATCAAACCGCCCCGCGGGGGTTTAAAGCCGGACGAGGTGATTGTCCCACATCAGCGGTTTTTCCGGGTTCAACCTGCCAGAGAGACGCTGAACGATACCGGTACCGCTGGTCACAATAAAATCTTCCGGTGCCGCGGCAACACCGCAGACATCGGTAAGCGCGATACTGCGAGTGTATGACGCGGTTGCTGCGTCAAATACCTGCACCAAACCGGCACGGGGCGAGGTTACCGCAATCTCGGACCCGTCATCCGACAGGGCAATACTGCCGATGTACCCGTGCATATCTTCGGCACCGTCCAGCAAGAGCGGCGTCTCTCCTTGCTGATGCAGCCCGACAAGCGCGGGGGCATCGCCGTCGCCTTGCCATTGCATCCCGAACGCGACACGCCCGTCGGATCCTACGGCCAAATGCCGGATCGAGTTGCGGTGCATGTCATGGGGCAGTTCTATCTGCTCTAGAATACGGCGATCGTTGATGTAGGTGAGGTTGGGCCGCATGGTGGGGATATTCAACTTGGCGCGCCCTGAATCGGGATGCGTATCAATCCCGCCGTTCGCCACGACCAGCGTGTCGCCACCGGGCAGACGTTTGATATCATGGGGGCCGACACCGCCGCTGGCAAATTCATCGACGCGTATATAGCCAAGCGCCACGTCCCAGACACCAATACGCCCGATGCCGTTGGCATAGTCATTTTCGGTCGTGTAAAGCAGGCTCCCGTCGGCGGAAAAAGCCCCGTGCCCGTAGAAGTGCCGCCCCTCGGGCGCGTGCAGCGTGGCTTTGACCCGCCCCGAGATGCAGTCGATCACCAGTGCGAAATTGCCGGGGCGCCGTGCAAAGGCGACAGCTTGCGGCTTGGACGGATGCGCCGCCGCCGCGTGGCCGCGACCGGGCAGGGGGATTTCGAACACCACCTCAAGCGCCGCGTCGATGCCGCAGAGCACAAAGCTGCCGTCGCGCAGACCGGCAGCGGCAAGATAGGCCGGCCCGCCCGCATCGGCCCAAGTAGGGGCGGGCACCAATCCTGATGCCAGCATCCCTGCAATGAAATGGCGGCGGTTGGTCACGGGATCAATCTCCGTCCAATGCGTTAAAGCCCGAAGCGACGCCCAAATGCGGTCCCAGATCTTGGCGGGCCACATCGCGGATCGCGGCAACAGATTGCTGCAACACCTCTACACGCAGACGGGATTGCGGCTTGGCCGTTCCAGCGAACACAGGGTCGTCCAGGTCGGCAGCGATTGCCAGCGCCTCGTCAAACCGGTCGTCAAAGGCGGCCACCACGGCCAGGTCATCCGCCGCCAACCGCTCCGCCAGATCCTGCAGAGAGGTGAGCGCGACCACGACATTGCGCAAAGACCGCCCCGATCGCCGCGTCTCTGCCCGATTGGGGCGCGGGCGGTCAAAGCTGCCCATGGGGCGTCCGATGCGGGTGTCGGCGGTAAACTCCAGCCCGAGGTTCAGCGCCTTGAAAAGCTCTTGCGCCGCTTCCTCGGTGCTGCGGTAGGGGCCTCCTTCGGCGGGGGTGGCAAGGGCCTCGGCATAGCCAGAGGTCCAGCCGTCCAGAATGGCTTGGGACTGCGTGGCGATATCGGCAGTTACCGTCTGCACCAAAGCGCAGCGATAGCCAGCATCGCCCATCGTGCTGATCTGGTCGTCATACAGCAGGAATTCGAGCGCATAGAAACCGCGCCCCGCGATGGAAACATCGGCATAGGCCTGCGCGTCACGGCCCACGGGATCGGCATCCGTGATGAGCCCCGCGAGCGTTTTGGGTGTGGCCCCACGGCTGTCGGGCCAGAAGGCCAGCGCAAAGGCGCGGTTATCGGTCTCGGACGGGCCAAAACGCAGATGGCTCACCGCGATCCACGCGTCAAAGGCTTCGTGGTAGGCATTGCGCAACGCGGCGTCATCGGCAGCGCAATTCTGCTGGGCAACGGCGGCCAGTGCCTCCGTATGCTCTGCCAGTGTGGTATAGCGGGGCAGGATATGATGATCGACCACATCGCGCAAAACGGCGGAGCCTACCTCGGCCGCAGCACCCAATGGTGCGCAGAAAAGACCAAGGGCGAGGACCAGTTTTTTCATGTTACAAACTTTCCAGATAGTGGATCAAAGCATCACGGTCTGCGGGTGGCATGTCAATGACGCGGTTCTTGGCGGGCTCGGCCTCTCCGCCATGCCAAAGCACGGCTTCCAGCAGTGACCGCGCGCGCCCGTCGTGCAGGAATTGCGTATGTCCCGATACGGTTTCGGTCATGCCAATCCCCCACAGCGGCGCAGTGCGCCATTCGGTGCCGGTGGCGCGGGCCTCGGGGCGGTGATCGGCCAAGCCTTCGCCCATGTCATGCAGCAGCATATCGGTATAGGGCCAGATCAGCTGAAAGCTTTGCTCTGGCTGGTCCTTCAGACGATGGGTGACAAAGCTGGGCTGGTGGCAGTCGGCGCAGCCCGTTTCATGGAACACTTGTTTGCCGCGCAGCACCTCGGGTGTGTCCGCGTCACGACGGGCGGGCACGGCAAGGTTGCGGCTGTAGAAGGTGACCAGATCCAGCCCTTCGGCGTCAATCTCGAACCCGCGCACGTCACCGGCCCCATGAGGCGCGTTTACGCAGGCAAGGTCAATGCAAGCACAGAGGTCATCAAGCTGCGGGTCATACGTTCAGTTCCTTTTGACGGATCGCGCCTGCGGATGCTGTCGACAATTGCGGATCGACGGGCCGCGCCGGAGGCATGGAAATCATGCGCAATACCTGAACAGTATCGCGGGGAAGGTAAACCCGACAATTTTAGTAAGATAACTTTTTTGCCGCTCACGTTTTTGGCATCGCCCAAAAAATACGCGGTGATCCTAGGGGCTTACTATGTAAGGCGTGCGCCTTGGGGCAAAGTGGGGTCAGAGGCATTCAACCGATCAACGGCAAATCCTGCTGCGGTCTTGTACTGCGCCATATACTCGGCCCGTTCCTGAGGAGGGATCACGTCGTCGATCTGGTCAAAGGCACCGCCACAGCGGTCGTTAACCATGTTCAGCAACCCGAAAGGACCGGCCCCGCGATTGCGCAGGATCAGCTCTGATATCGGTCCGCAATAGGTGTCGTCAAAACTGCGCAGCGCCGCGGGGGTGACCCCGTCTTGCAGGAAGCGTGCGCACAGATGGCGGGCGTCCATGATCGCCTGGCTCGCGCCGTTTGATCCTGTGGGATACATGGCATGGGCCGCGTCGCCGATCAGGGCAACAGGGCCGTCGACCCATGTGGGGATCGGGTCACGGTCGATCATCGGGTTCTCGTAAATCTCTGTCGCGCCGCGCAGCAGGGCGGGGACATCCAGCCAATCGTAAGTCCAGCCGTCAAAGTGATGCGCAAAGTCCGACAGCTCCGCCGGACGGTACCAACCGCTTTTGCGATCCTCGGTCTCGTCCAGCGTGACTTCGGCGATCCAGTTGATGGTGGCATAGCCCTCGGCATCGGGGGCTGAAATCGGATAGATCACCATGCGCTGGCGGTGGTCGCCAAGCCCGACAAACGAAGACCCCGTGCGCACCGGTTTTGCCCGCGAGGTGCCGCGCCACATCAAAGCACCACCCCAGTGGATCGGCGGCTGATCGGGATGCATCTGCGCACGCACGGCGGAATGTATCCCGTCGGCACCGATCAGCAGGGTGCCCTCGGCACGTGTCTGTGACCCGTCGGCATGGGCGATATGCGCGGTCACGCCACCCGCTGGCCCGTGGGTGTATCCGGTGATCTTGGCACCAAGCTGCACGGCCTCGGCACCAGCGCGATCCACCAGCGTTTGATACAGCAGCATATGCAGCTGGCCCCGATGCGCGGCATATTGCGGCCAGCGATAGCCTGCGTCGGTGCCGCGCGGCTCTGCGTAAATCTCTTGCCCCTTCTGCCCGACCAGCGCCCATTCCTTTGCGGGCACGCCGATTTCGTCAAGCTGCGCTTGGGTCAACCCCAGATCAAACAGCTCGCGCACGGCATTGGGCTGGATGTTGATCCCCACACCCAGCGGTTTCAAGCTGCGCACCTGTTCATAAACGGTGCAGCGCAGGCCAAGCTGGTGCAGCGAAAGCGCCAGTACTAGGCCGCCGATACCGCCGCCTGCGATCAGGATATGGGGTTGGGTCATGGTGCAGTTCCGCTTTCGTCTAGGGGCATTTCGTTGCGCGACGAACGTCCTACATCATGGTGCGGAAATCAATGGGATGTCTGGGAAAGCGGGGCACACCCCAGATCGCCGGAGCGCGAGGCGCTGCAACGGCAAATGGCCCGTGGGGGCCGGAAGCGCAAAGGACCGTTTAGGCGGATTCCAACGCGGATTGTTCGGCAATCAAGGCTTCGGAGGATTTCAGGAAGTCGTCCAGACCAAAGATAATCTCGGTCGGGCAGTTGGCGATCTTGCCCTTGGGGCCATCCAGATGCGCGTCAATTGCAAGCTCGTTGTCGCGCGCAACGGTGCCCAGATCGTCGAACCCCAAAGAACCGGCCGTGCCCGCGATCTGGTGCAGAATGGTACGGGCTTCGGCGAGGTTATCGTTGATCTCTTGCAGCGTGCTGCCTTCCCAGGCGGCAAGCGCGTGCTCGGCCAGCGCACGCTGGCGCTGCTCTAGCATATCGAGGAACCGCGCGCGAATACGCTCGATCCCCGGTAACTCCAGCTTCTTGTGCATCACGCTGTTCTCCCCACATTCCAAAAGTCGTTCTGGACCTTCTGGTAGTTGGCTGTCGCTTCTTCGGCAGAGGCATGCGCCTCTGACAGCGCATCCATGACCGAGGAATTTGTCTTCCACATCAACCGCACCGCCTTGCCGGCGCAAATACGCGGGTTGATGTGTTGACCACGGTTATCGAACAATTCGGTTTTTGCCAGCGAAATGTTGATATTATTCGCCAAAAGCTTTGGATCAGGGCGCCAGCCGCTTTCTGTGATGCACACAAACGTCCCGCCGCCAGCGTAAGACATGAGGAACTGGCAGCCTTCCAGCGTATCCGAAATGATCTCTCCGACATCGCTGAGCATGCTGCAGAATTCGAAGTTCGACATGTTTTCATGGAAGATTTCGACATCACGGATGTTGAAGGCAAAGCAGATCGACCCGAACAAGTCGCTGCGCGACAATTGCTGCACATAGTTCTCAAGCGCCATGAACTCGATCAGGTTGTTCACATCATGGATCGCCATCGGCTCGTGCAATTGCACGGCGCGTTCGGGCCGACCGTCGTGATGGGTAACCGCCTTGGCCGCGAACACTTTGCTCGTGCGGGTTGCCAACCCGTCAACCGCGCGTTCAACCAGCGACAGCCGCGCCTTAAGCTCGGTCATTTCGAACGGCTTGGTCACATAGTCGGTCGCACCGGCAGAGAAGGCGGCGTCGATATAGGATTTTTCGGACATCGCGGTCAGCATCAGGATCGGCGCATCCATATATTGCTTCATCGCACGGATCCGGCTGGCCAGCTGGATACCGTCGGTGACCGGCATCTGAATATCCAGAAGGAAGCTGTCGAACGGGGCGCGGGCGTTGTCCTTGATCGCCTCAAGTGCATCGGCAGCGCATTCGGCAGTGACCAGCGTATGGTCTGTCATGCCTTCAATGAAATGCGACAAAAGCTCTAGGATGATTGGGTCGTCATCTACCGCAAGAATTTTCATTTGTTTGCCTTACTACTTGTCCGTAACAGCTCGGTATGGCTGTTTCTGTTGCTTTCTATCTGATGGCGAAACTTGTCATAATTGGGGCGATCTCGGTTAAATACTTAGGCATTTAGGCTAATTAGATGTTCGTTTGAGCAGTTGAATAGACGAAAGGGACCATTCGATGACGACGGCGCAGAGCAAGAAAAATAAAGCCGATTCAACGATTTTCGGCACAACGCCAGAGGGTGAAAAGATCGTCCGGCATCAGATCAGCAATGGCGGCACGTCGATTTCCGTTTTGTCGTGGGGGGCAACGATTCAAGAGCTTCGCGTCATGGGGGAATCGCATTCGCTGATACTGGGCGGGCGCGACGTGGCTGCCTACCTTGGCAGCATGCAGTACTTTGGCGCGGTGGTCGGTCCGGTCGCCAATCGCATCGCGGGCGCAGAGATGGAGATTGCGGGCATCCGGCATCAGCTTGATAAAAACGAAGCAGGACGGACCACATTGCACAGTGGCGTTGCGGGGTATTCCGGCCGGAACTGGCGCTTTACCAATGTCACCCCCACGCGCTGCCGGCTTGAGCTGCACCACCCCGACGGGTTGGGCGGGATTCCCGGGAATATTAACGCCTCTGTTACATACACGATTGATACTGCAGGACATCTAGAGATCGAGATGACGGGCGCGGCGGATCAGCCAACCTATTTCAATCCCGCCTTTCATGGCTATTGGAACCTATCAGGATCGGCGGATCTGTCGGATCACCGCCTCATGGTGTCCGCGACCAGCTACCTTCCTGTGGATGACGCTCAACTCCCGTTAGGCGCGCCCATCTCGGTAGCGGGTAGCGAATTCGACTATCGCAATGCGCGCGCCATCTGGCCGGTGCTGGATCACAACTTTTGCCTTTCCCAAGGCGGGGGCCAGATGGTGCTTGCGTGCCGGTTATGCACTGAACGGCTACAGTTGGATGTGTTGACAGATCAACCTGGGGTGCAGCTCTATAACGGCGCGCATATTGATACAGGTGCGGATCTGGGCGTGGACGGAGGCGCCTATGGGCCACACGCAGGGCTCGCGATCGAGCCGCAGTTCTGGCCCGATACCCCGCACCACCCCGAGTATCCCGATTGTTTGCTGCTGCCGGAAAAGCCCGTGCGCTACCGATCCCGGTTCGAGCTGCGCCGCATTTGACAGCTTTACCGTGGTCACCTCACGTTTTTTTGGGGCAGGGTCGAATTGACACTTGGTCCAAGATGTATCAGTGCGCTATATAATAAGGTAAACATATTAAAAGCGGACAAGACATGCGTACCAAGATCAACCCCGACAGCTTTGGTTTCCTTATCAGCGACATCGGCAGGCTCAGCCGTGGCGTGTTCGAGCGCGAGATCGAAGCCGCCGAGCTTCCTGTGACGGCGGCAGAGGCACGGGTGCTGGCGCATATGGCGCGCTGCGGGGCGACGCGGCAGCATATGCTGGCTGAAAGCCTTGGCATGACCCCGATGAGCCTCACGGGGTTTCTGGACCGTCTGGAAGCGGCAGAACTGATTGCCCGTACCGCAGACCCGAATGACCGCCGCGCCAAGATCGCGTCCCTGACCCCGCGAGCCAATGACATCCTGTCGCAGATCGCACAGGCCGGTGCACGGGTAGAGACGATCATTTCGGAAGGATTGACGCCAGAGCAGTGGCAGACCTTCCGCGCCACGGCCCTGACCCTGCGACAGAACCTGTCGGCCTCTCGCGGGGCGACGTGCAAATCCGAGGCCGCCGAATGACAACGCCCATTATGTCAGAACGGCGGGTCAGTCTGATCGGCGCGCTTCTGGTGGCCATCGGGCCTGTGTCGATGGCCTTGTATACGCCCGCGATGACAGAGCTGGTGCGCGTCTTTGACACCACGGAATCCGCAATCAAGCTGACGCTGACGCTTTATTTCGGGGGCTTCGCCTGTGCGCAGCTGATCGCGGGGCCGCTGTCGGATGCGCTTGGACGGCGGCCGATCACGATTGCCTTCATGGCGCTTTATTGTGTGGCCAGTGTCGCTGCGACCCTGTCGCCCACGGTAGAGGTTCTGATGGGCGCGCGTTTCCTGCAAGGCATCGGTGCCTCCGCGGGCATCGCGATCTCGCGGGCATTGGTGCGGGATCTGTTCACCGATGACCGGTCGTCGCGGATCATGAACCTGATCGGGATTATTCTAGCCCTTGGTCCGGCGCTGGCCCCGACCATCGGGGGGCTGATGCTGCCGGTGTTTGGCTGGCAGTCGATTTTCTTGCTGATGACCGTGATCGGTTTCCTCGTGATCTGGGTCGCGCTTTTTTCCATGAAAGAAACCGTGACCGCAGACCCCTCGCGCCTGAATTTCAAGGCCCTTGGCCGGACCTACAAGGCTTTGCTCAGCAATCCGCAGTTCCTATCCGCCGCTTTGGTGATGGGCGGTGCTCTTGGCGCGCTCTATGCGCAGGCGACATTCCTGCCGTTTATCCTGATGGACGAGGTCGGGCTGACGCCTGCGCAATTCGGGGCGTCGATGTTGGCGCAATCGGGCAGCTTCTTTACTGCGTCCTTGTTGGTGCGCCAGCTGATGGGCCGGTTTTCGGCAGAGCGGCTGGTCGGGCCGGGGCTGGTGTTTGTGGCCTTGGGCAGTCTGGGGACGTTAACCCTGCTGCTTTGGCCGCCGAGCTTTCTGCATGTGATGGTGCCGGTCGCGACCTATTCTTTCGGGATTGCCTTTGTGATGCCTGCCATGTCCACCGCGGCACTTGCCCCCTTTGGGCGGGCTGCGGGGGCGGCGGCGTCGATGCTGGGCTTTATCCAGATGGGGTCCGGTTTGTTGGTCGGGTCGCTTGGTGCCTTGATGGGCAATGCGCTTTTGGCTATGGCAACCCTAATCCCGATGATGGGCGCGGTAGCTTGCGTGTCGTTTCTGGTTTATCGCAAGATCCAGCCTCGGCCCGCAGCCGCTGCACCGGCAGCAACCCGTGCCACCTGCGGGCCCAAGGTGACGGCGCCGTCGCCCGTGTCGGCACCGGAAAAATAGGGCAATTTGTCCGCCCCATCCACAGCACCCCGCGGTGGTGCTTTCGATTTGAACTAAAAGACAGGATCGTCAGAATGTACTCCTTGATCTCCGGGCTGCGCTGCGCCGCCCTTGCAACGGCTATTTGTGCGGTGTCTGTCCCCGCAACGGCGCAGCAGGGCGATCGCCCGCCCGCTGCCGTCACCGTCATGACGATGCAGCCGCAGGACGTGCAGCTTGCCACAACCTTGCCCGGACGCGTTGTCGCCTCTGCCGAGGCAGAGGTGCGCCCGCAGGTGGCCGGCATCATCACAGAGCGTCTGTTTGCCGAGGGTGAGCCCGTGGCGGAAGGCGATGTGCTGTTTAAAATTGATCCCATCGTTTACGAGGCCGCTGTCGCGCAGGCGCAGGCATCGGTTGCGCAGGCACAGGCGCAAGCCAGCTCTGCCGAGCGGGAGGCCAAGCGGCTCGAGGAGCTGTCCTCGCGCAATGTTGCCAGCGATCAGGCGCTGGATGCGGCGGTAGCGGCACGCGACAGCGCGGCGGCTTCGCTTCAGGCGGCGCAGGCGGGGCTGCGCTCTGCCCAGATCGAGCTGGATCACACGCAGGTCCGCGCCCGTCTATCGGGCGAGATCGGGCGGTCCCTGACCAGCCCCGGTGCCTTGGTGACCAACAGTCAGGCCAGCCCTCTGGCCGTGATCCGCAACATTGATCCGGTCTACGTCGATGTGACGCAATCAGCGGCCGAACTGCTGGATTGGCGGCGCGGCAATGCAGAAAAGCGCCTTGGCGATACCCCGCGCGAGGTCAAGCTGACGCTGGCCGATGGCAGTATCTATGACCAGACCGGTACGCTGACCGCCGCCGAACCCGATGTGGACCAGCAAACCGGCGTCGTCGTGCTGCGGATGGCGTTCGACAACCCCGACCGTCTGCTGCTGCCGGGCATGTATGTGCGCGTTGAAATGCCCACGGGGATCGCCAAAGGCGCCTTCCTTGTCCCGCAAGAGGCTGTCAGCCGCGACCGTCGCGGGCAGCCGCTGGCGATGGTGGTGAACGGCGACAACGTCGTCGAACAACGCCAGTTGACCGTGCTGCAGGACCGCGGATCGGACTGGATCGTGAGCGAGGGGCTATCGGCGGGCGACCGTGTGATCGTGATGGGGCTGCAAAAGGCCGCGCCCGGTGCGACCGTTACCCCACAAGAGCAAGCCGCCCCAGACGCCAAGTCCGAGGACGCCGCACCGGCACCCGCCGAATAACCAAAAGCCGGAGCGTTTTGCATGGCCCGTTTCTTTATTGACCGCCCCATCTTCGCATGGGTGATTTCGATTTTCATCATGGGTATCGGCGTCTTGTCGATCCTCAACCTACCCGTGGCGCAATACCCGCAGATCGCGCCGCCCTCTGTGGCTGTGCGCGCGTCCTATCCCGGTGCCTCGGCGCAGACGGTGGCCAATACGGTGACGCAGGTGATCGAACAGCAGATGACCGGTCTGGACGGGCTGCGCTATATCTCGTCGTCGTCCACCAGCGAAGGCGGGGCGAGCATTACGCTGACGTTCGAGACCGGCACAGATGTCGATATCGCGCAGGTGCAGGTGCAGAACAAACTCTCGCAAGCCTCTGCCTTGTTGCCGGAACCGGTGCAACGGCAGGGGATCACGGTGCAAAAATCCTCTGCCGGCTTCTTGATGGTGATCGGGCTGATTGGCGAGAACGGGAAGTATGACGCCACCGATCTTGGCGATTACATGCAATCCAATCTGGTGAACGAGATCAGCCGCGTCGAAGGCGTGGGCAGCGTACAAGTGTTCGGGGCGCAATACGCGATGCGCATCTGGCTTGATCCTGTAAAGCTCGCCGCGTTTGAATTGACCCCGTCCGACATCGTGGCAGCGGTTTCAGCCGAGAACGCCCAGATTTCAGCGGGATCCTTTGGCAGCCGTCCTGCCGTCGAAGGGCAGGCGCTGAACGCCACGATCACCGCGCAATCCCTGCTGACCAGCCCCGAGGATTTCCGCCAGATTGTGCTGCGCGCAGAAACCGACGGCGGGCTGGTGCTGCTGAACGATGTCGCGCGGGTCGAGATCGGGTCGGAAAGCTATGCCACGATCTCGCGCTACAACCGTAATGCGGCGACCGGTATGGCGGTCAGCCTTGCCCCCGGTGCCAACGCGCTGGATACAGCCGCCGCCGTCGAACAGCGGATCGAGGAACTGTCGGCGTTCTTCCCCGAAGGCGTGAGCTATGTCGTGCCCTTCGATACGACGCCCTTCGTGAAAATCTCTATCGAAGAGGTGATCAAGACCCTGATCGAGGCGATCGTGCTGGTTTTCATCGTCATGTATCTGTTCTTGCAGAACATCCGCGCCACCTTGATCCCGACGCTGGCGGTGCCGGTCGTCTTGCTGGGCACCTTTGGCGTGCTCGCGGCCTTTGGCTTTTCGATCAACACGCTGACGATGCTGGGCATGGTGCTGGCGATTGGCCTGCTCGTCGATGACGCGATTGTGGTCGTCGAGAACGTCGAACGGATCATGGAGCAGGAACACATCGGCCCGCTTGAGGCGACGCGCAAGTCGATGGACCAGATCACCGGCGCCCTGATCGGGATCGCGGTGGTTCTGTCGGCGGTCTTTGTGCCGATGGCGTTTTTCCCCGGCTCGACGGGGGTGATCTATAAGCAGTTCTCGATCACCATCATCTCGGCGATGACGCTGTCGGTGGTGGTCGCCTTGACCCTGACGCCCGCGCTTTGTGCGTCCCTGCTCAAGCAAGGCAGCCACGAGAAGCGGCGCGGGTTCTTTGGCCTGTTCAACCGCGGTTTTGACAAGACGCTTGGTGGGTATACCGGCACGGTGGGCTGGCTCGTGCGGCGTCCGCTGCGGGTCGGGCTGGTCTATCTGGCAATCATCGCGGCGATGGTGTTCTTGTTCATGCGCACGCCTGCAGGCTTCCTGCCGGCCGAGGATCAGGGCACGCTGTTCACGCTGGTGCAGGCCCCCACGGGCGCGACGGCGGAACGCACGCTCGAGGTCATCAAACAGGTCGAGAACTACTATCTGGAAAACGAGGATGACGTCGTTGAATCCGTCTTCGGCGTAGTGGGCTTCAGCTTTGCGGGCCAAGGGCAGAACCTTGGTCTGGTCTTTGTACGACTGAAAGACTGGGAGGAACGCCCAGAGGCGGCGCAAAGCGTGCAGGCGGTGGCGGGGCGGGCCTTTGGTGCCTTCAGCCAGATACAGGACGCGATGGTCTTCCCCATCGTGCCGCCCTCGGTCAGCCAGCTTGGCAACGTGTCGGGCTTTGATTTCTACCTGCAAGGCCGCGGCGGTCAAAGCCACGAACAGCTGCTGGAGGCACGTAACCAGCTTTTGGGGATGGCGGCGCAAAGCCCGCTGATCGCCTCTGCCCGCCCCAGCGGGTTGGAAGATGCGGCGCAGTTCAATCTGGATATCGACTGGCGCCGCGCCGGTGCGATGGGGGTCAGTGCCACGGATGTGGGCAACCTGCTGACCGTCGCCTGGGCGGGTCGCTATGTGAACGACTTTGTCGATGAGGGGCGGATCAAACGGGTCTATGTGCAGGGCGAGGCCGCTGCCCGTGCGACCCCGTCGGATCTTGAGAAATGGCGCGTGCGCAATGACAGCGGGGGGCTGGTGCCCTTCTCTAACTTTGCCGAAGGAAGCTGGGCGTACGGGCCGCAGGGGGTGAACCGCTATAACGGTATCCCCGCGATGCAGATCCAGGGTTCCCCCGCCGAAGGGGTCAGCACAGGCGAGGCGATTGCAGAGCTTGAACGGCTGGTCACCCAGTTGCCCCCCGGCTTCCAGATCGCCTGGACCGGGTTGTCCTTGGAGGAACAGGAATCCGGCAACCAGGCCCCCTTGCTGTACGGTCTGTCCCTGGCGGCAATTTTCTTGGCGCTGGCGGCGCTTTATGAAAGCTGGTCGATCCCCTTTGCCGTGATGCTCGCCATGCCAATCGGCATTTTGGGGACCTTGACCGGCGCCTATCTGGGCGGGTTCGAAAACGGGGTCTTCTTTCAGGTCGGGCTGCTGACTGTGGTGGGTCTGACGGGGAAAAACGCGATCCTGATTGTCGAGTTTGCCCGCGACAGACGGCAAGAGGGCGAAAGCATCTTTGACGCCGCTGTCGACGCCGCGCGGCAACGGTTCCGCCCCATCATTATGACCTCTATGGCGTTCTCGCTGGGGGTATTGCCGCTGGTGCTCAGCACCGGTGCGGGCTCCGGTGGACGTACAGCGATTGGGGCCGGTGTGCTGGCCGGTACGATTGCCGCAACCGTTCTGGGGGTTCTTTTCGTGCCGTATTTCTTTGCGATGGTGGCGCGTTTCACCGGCAAGGATCCAGTCAAGGACACCACCGGCTAGGCAACACCTTGCTTTGATGAAGTCAGGACGGAGGCAACCGCGCGTTGCCTCCGTCTTTTGTATTGTGGCACATTGACGCGCTGCTATTGCGGGCTAGGTCCCTCTGCGAGGGAAGCCCCACATTCCACGCCAGCAGCCAACATCCAATAGGAGGAGCCAGCATGATAAACTTTACCCTGAACGGCAAAGAGGTGAGCGTCGACGCGCCCGATGACACGCCCCTCTTGTGGGTGCTGCGCGACGACCTGCGGTTGACCGGCACGAAATTCGGCTGCGGTATCGCGCAATGCGGTGCCTGCACGGTCGAGCTGAACGGCATGACCCGCCGCAGCTGCGTCACCCCGCTTTCTATGGTTGAAGGCTCCTATGTGACCACGATCGAAGGTGTCGACGGGCCAGAGGCCAAAGCGGTTCAAGCGGCATGGGAGGCGATCGACGTGCCCCAATGCGGCTGGTGCCAATCCGGTCAGGTGATGAGCGCCACGGCCCTGTTGCGCGAGATCCCGAACCCCACGGACGAGGATATCGACAATGCAATGGCCGGCAACATCTGCCGCTGCGCTACCTATGTCCGTATCCGCGAGGCGATCAAGAACGCCGCCAAAGAGCTGGAGGGGTAAGCCATGACCAATCTTAATCTTTCTCGCCGCGGTTTTCTGTCTACCGCTTCTGCCGGACTGGTGATCGGCGTTGTTCTACCCGAAAAATCGCGCGCCCAGTCCGGTGCCGCGACCGCCTTTGACCCGGCGGCCGATCCGGCCACATTCGCGCCGAACGCCTTTGTGCGTGTCGCCCCTGATGACACGGTGACGGTGCTGATCAAACATATCGAATTCGGGCAAGGGCCGAACACCGGCCTTGCGACCCTCGTGGCCGAGGAACTGGACGCCGACTGGTCGCAGATGCGTGCCGAAAGTGCGCCTGCCAATGATGAACTTTACGCCAATACGCTGTTCGGGTTGCAGGGCACGGGCGGGTCCACCGCGATGGCGAACAGCTATATGCAGATGCGCAAGGCCGGCGCTGCCGCCCGCGCGATGCTGGTTGATGCCGCCGCCGCCGAATGGGGCGTGCCCGCGTCCGAGATCACGATCTCGAAAGGGCGGATATCCCACCCCAACGGGACCGAGGCAGGCTTTGGCGCCTTCGCTGAAAAAGCCGCGACCATGACCGCCCCCGCCGAACCCAAGCTGAAAGAGGCCAAGGATTTTACCCTGATCGGCACCGATGTGCCAAAGCTGGACACCCATGCCAAGACAACCGGGCAGGCGGAATACACGATGGATGTCTACCGCGAGGGGATGGAAACGGTGGTCGTGGCGCACCCCGATAAAATGGGTGCCGTTGTCGCCAGCTTTGACGATACCGACGCGCTGAAGGTGCCGGGTGTCATCGCGGTACGTGAAATCCCGCAAGGGGTCGCGGTTTATGCCAAGACCACCGGTGCCGCGCTCAAGGGGCGCGAAGCATTGCAGGTGACATGGGACGACAGCAAAGCCGAAACCCGGTCGAGCGCGCAGATCTATGCGGATTTCTCGCGTGCCGCTGCCGAAGGCGGTCGCGCCGCGGAAGAGGTTGGCGACGCAATGGCGGGGATCGACGGGGCCGCGCAGGTGATCGAGGCAGAGTTCCACTTTCCCTATCTTGCCCATGCCGCGCTTGAACCGCTTGATGCCGTGCTGGAGTTCACTGACGGCAAGGCGGAGCTTTGGATGGGCTCGCAATTCCCGTCGCTCGACAAGCCGACGCTGGCCGCCACCTTGGGGATCGATCCATCAGATGTGCAGATCAACGTGATGTTCGCGGGCGGCAGCTTTGGCCGCCGCGCGCAGCCCACGGCCCATGTTGCCGCCGAAGTCGCCGAGATCGCGAAAGCCGCGGGTGGCAACGGGTCCTGGAAACTGCTCTGGACGCGCGAGGACGACATGATCGGCGGCTATTATCGCCCGCTGACCGTGCATAAGATGAAGGGTGGTCTGGACGCGGACGGCAATATCGTCGGGTGGCATGACGTGGTGGTGAACCAGTCCATCATGGCCGGTGGTCCGATGGAAGGCATGATGAAAGACGGCATGGACCCCACGTCCTACGAGGGGGCCACCAAGATGCCCTACGACCTGCCCGCGCTGAGGGTGGATTGGGTCCGGCAGGACAGCCCCGTTTCCGTGCTTTGGTGGCGGTCGGTTGGCCATTCGCATACCGGTTACGCGACCGAGGTGTTTCTGGATCAACTGCTTGAAGCAGGGGGCAAAGACCCCGTTCAGGGGCGTCTGGACCTGATGAAAGGCGACGCCGGTCGCGACCGGGGCGTGTTGGAGAAAGTGGCCGCGTTGGCCGGTTGGGACGGCACCAAGGTGAAAGGGGATCGTGCCTACGGCGTTGCTGTGCACGAAAGCTTTAACACCTATGTGGCCCAGATCGTCGAAGTTTCGGATCAGGGCGGCTTCCCCAAGGTGCATAAAATCTGGTGCGCCGTTGACTGTGGCGTCGCCGTGAACCCCAATGTCATCCGCGCCCAGATCGAAGGCGGGGCGGGCTACGGTCTGGGATCGGTGCTGTTTGACGAGGTCACCCTTGGCGAAGGCGGCACCATCATGGAACGCAATTTTGACACCTACCGCATGCTGCGCATCAACGAGATGCCCCAGGTAGAGGTCGCTATCGTGCAAAGCGACAACGACCCCACCGGTATCGGCGAGCCGGGCTTGCCGCCCGTCGGTCCCGCCGTTGCAAACGCGTGGCGTGCCCTGACGGGGCAAGCTGTTACCAAACTGCCCTTTACCAAATCTGTAGGAGTGTAAGTCATGAAAAATACACTGAACATCATGGCCATCACTGCGCTGATGGCGGGCCCTGTCATGGCAGAGACCGTCAACGGTCTGCGCACGGTTGACGAATTTGACGCGATCGAGGGGGAGGCAGAACGCTCCACCGCGCTTTTCGAGGAAATGATGGTGGTGATCGGGCATCCACGTTGCCTGAATTGCCACCCCGTCGATAACTCCCCGCGCCAAGGGATGGACATGCAGATGCACGAACCCCCCGTGGTACGCGGAGAGGCGGACTTTGGCGCGCCCGGCATGCGCTGCAACACCTGTCATGGGGAACAGAACTTTACCTTTGCCGCGGGCGGCGGGTCGATTCCGGGGCATACTCCTTGGCAGCTGGCCCCGATTGAAATGGGCTGGATCGGCAAATCCGCTGCCGAAATCTGTGCCCAGATCAAGGACGAGGAACGCAATGGCGGGAAGACGCTGGAAGAGCTGCACGAGCACAACGCCGAAGACGGTCTGGTCGGCTGGGGGTGGCATCCGGGCGAGGGGCGCGAGCCCGCACCCGGCAGTCAGGAGATTTTTGGCGAGCTGACCAAGGCCTGGATCGAGACGGGTGCCGCCTGTCCCGCGGGGTAACCGAGGTGACGAAATAGCAAAGGGCCGCGCAGGGATGCGCGGCCCTTTGTCTTTGCGCTGGTGTGGGGGGTTAGTCTTTGAACACCGCCAGCCCCAACCATTCGGCGACCATCGCGGGTGTCTCGACGCCCTCGATCTCGATCGTTAGCAGGTTCTCGCGCAGCATATCTGTGGCGTTGCGCGCCGTCACCTTTTGCAGCGTGAACCGCCCGCGCAGCCGCGACCCCGCCTTGACCGGAGTCAGGAACCGCAGCTTGTTCATGCCATAGTTGATGCCCATCACCTGTCCGGGCATCATGTTAAAGCAATCATAGGCAAAGCGGCTCGCCAGCGACAGGGTCAGGAACCCATGCGCAATCGTTCCGCCAAAGGGCGTTTCCGCAGCGGCGCGTTCAGGGTCGATGTGAATCCACTGCATGTCGTGGGTGGTTTTGGCAAATTGGTCGATCATCTCTTGATCCACCGTGATCCAGTCAGAGACCCCGACCTCGGTCCCGATCAGCGTTTCACTATGGGCAAGTGCCTCTTTCAATGCAGACATGGGATACTCCTTCAGGATGGGTCCGCGGCAACACGCACCATGCGCTTGCCCTTGTTCTCACCGGCCAGCAGGCCGATCAGCGCCTGTGGCGCGTTTTCCAATCCGTCGACGATGTCCTCGGTCACCTTGATCTGCCCCGCCTCGACCCAGGTCTGCAACGCGCGCAGCGCCTTGGCGTCGTTCTGGGTCCAGTCCATCACGATAAAGCCTTCCATCCGCAGACGTTTGACCACGACGAGACCGGGTAGGTTGCGCGGACCGGTGGGGGTTTCGGTGTCATATTGGCTGACAGCACCACAGCAGACGATGCGACCCTTTTCGTTCATCGCGAACAACGCGGCCTCAAGCACGGTGCCGCCGACGTTGTCGAAATAGACATCCACCCCGTCGGGGCAGGCAGCACGCAGGGCTTTGGACATGCCGGGGGCGCGGTAGTCGATGCAGGCGTCAAAGCCCAATTCCTCCGTCACCCATTTGCATTTCTCCGCCCCGCCCGCGATGCCCACGACCCGACAGCCAAGCGCCTTGGCGATCTGACCGACATAACCGCCGACCGACCCTGCGGCTGCCGACACCAGCACGGTTTCACCCGCAACCGGTTGCCCGACAGAGATCAGCCCGTGATAGGCGGTTTTGCCCGCGATGCCGTAGACGGACATCAGGTTCGACAGCTGCGGCACCTTTGGCAGCTTCTCGCATTTGCGCGCATCGGCGACGACAAAGTTCGACCACGTTGCTTCTGACGCGACGATATCGCCAACGGCCAGACGGTCGCTATTGCTCTCGACGACCTCGCAGATGGCATAGGTCGGCATGGCGTCACCGGCGTTGACCGCCGCGCGGTAGGTCGCGCCTTTCATCCATGACCGGTTGGCCGCGTCGATGGACATCAGGATCACCTTGAGCAGCACCTGACCGTCGCCTGCCACGGGCATATCCGCGGTGGTCTGTTTGAAATGCGCAGGCGTCAGCGAATCGCTGGGCAGCTCTGCGATGACAATCTGTGTGTTGGTCATTTCGAACGTCCTATCTGCTTATTGAACATCCAACACCACTTTGCCCTGCACCTTACGGTCCTGCATCAGGTTGAGAGCGTCGGCGGCTTTTTCCAGCGGATAGCGGGCGGAGATGCGCGGCTTGATCTGGCCACCCGCATACATACGGAACAGATCGGCCATGTTTTCGGCATGTACCTTGGGTTCACGGGCCGTATGCGCGCCCCAGAAAACACCCATGATCTGCGAGCCCTTAAGCAGCGTCAGGTTCAACGGGATCTTGGGGATACCGGCAGGGAAGCCCACGACCAGATAGCGGCCTTTCCACGCCAGCGCGCGTACGGCGGGTTCGGCATAGGCACCGCCCACGGCGTCATACACCACATCGACACCCTCACCGCCCGACAGCTTCTTGATCTCGTCCGAGAATGCTTTCTGCGTCGCACGGTCGTCCATGTCGCGGCTGTAGATGATCGTCTCGTCCGCGCCCAGATCACGGCAGAACTGCGCCTTGTCCTCCGACGATACGGCAGCGATCACACGGGCACCGGCGGCTTTCGCCAGTTCGATCGCGGCCACGCCAACACCGCCCGCAGCGCCCATGATCAGCAAGGATTCGCCAGGCTGGATTTCGGCGCGGTTTTTCAGCGCGTGATGAGAGGTGCCATAGGTCAGCACCAGACATGACGCTTCGTCATATGGCATCGCATCGGGGATCTTCAGCACCCGTTCCGCGTCCACAATGATGTCTGTCGCAAAGCCGCCAAAGCCGGTCATCGCCAGCACCCGGTCGCCCACAGCAACGTTGGAAACGCCCTCTCCCACGGCGTCCACATCGCCTGAAACCTCGCCACCAGGCGCGAAGGGGCGGGGCGGCTTCATCTGGTAAAGATCCTTGATAATCAAGGTGTCAGGGAAGTTCAGCCCCGCTGCGCGGATGCGAATACGCACCTGACCTTTCTTCGGTTCAGGCTGTGGCATCTCTGTCAGTTCCAGCGTTTCGGGGCCGCCGGGGGCAGTGCTAAGCATGGCTTTCATCGGGTCATTCCTCCTCTAGATTTGCAAAGCAATAGGCGCGTTCAGAAACTGTCTTGTCAATCGAATTTCGAAATGCAATTTTGCAGTGCGGAATTGGAGTTCGCAAAACGAGGGGGGAGAAAAGATGCAGTCCGAACAGGAACTGGAGGTTTTCCGCGCGGAGCTGCGCGATTGGCTGGAGGCAAACTGCCCGGCCGAAATGCGCGGCGGTGAGCCGAGTGAAGCATCGATATGCTGGGGTGGCAAGAATTTTGAGTTCGAATCCGACGCGCAGCGCGTCTGGATGGAGCGCGCCGCGTCCAAGGGCTATACCGTGCCCACATGGCCCGTCGAATACGGCGGGGCGGGGATGAACCGCGCGCAGGAAAAGATCTTTAAAGAAGAGATGGACCGGATCGAGGCGCGCAACCCGTTGCAAAGCTTTGGCATCTGGATGCTTGGGCCCGCCTTGCTGCACTTTGGCACGCATGAACAGAAACTGCATTATTTGCCCCCGATCGCCCGCGGTGAAATCCGCTGGTGTCAGGGCTATTCCGAGCCGGGGGCCGGGTCGGATCTGGCCAGTGTCCAGACCAAAGGCGAGGACAAGGGCGATCATTGGCTGGTAAACGGTCAGAAGATCTGGACCTCTTACGCCGATAAAGCCGACTGGATTTTCGCGCTGATCCGTACCGATCGTGACGCGCCCAAGCACAAGGGTATTTCCTTTTTGCTGATCGATATGGAAGACGCAGGCGTCGAGACCCGCCCGATCAAGCTGATCTCCGGCGCGTCGGTCTTCTGCGAGACGTTCTTTACCAATGTAAAGGTGCCCAAGGACCGGATCGTCGGCGAAGAGAACCGCGGTTGGGACGTGGCGAAATACCTGCTGACCCACGAGCGCGAGATGATCTCGGGCGGGGGGCAGGGCCTGTCGGGCGGTCGTGCGCTTGGGGCGGTGCTGAATGAATCTCTGGCCGAGGGGCAAGAGATGGACACCGTGCTGCGTGCCGATGCGATGCGATGCGAGGTGGACGCGCTTGCCATTGGCCTCACGCTGGAACGCTACAAGGATCAGGCCGAGGCCGGCACTGGCGCGGGGGATGCCTCGGCGATGCTGAAATACATGGGAACAGAGCTGAACATGCAGCGTCACGAGTTGCTGATGGCCGCGGGCGGCAGCGACGCGCTGGAATGGGACGGGCCTTTGGGCAACCGTCCCGCGGACTGGCTGCGGACTAAGGCCAATTCAATCGAAGGCGGCACGAGCGAGGTGATGCTGAGCATTATCTCCCGCCGCGTGCTTGGGCTTCCGGGATAAGATCATGGTAAAACTAGTATTAACAGAAGACGAAACCATGCTGGCCGACTCGGCGCGCGGTTTTCTTGATAAATCCGCCCCCGTTAAAGCGTTCCGCGACTTGCGCGATGCCGGGCAGACCCATGACGCGAAGATGTGGAAAGAGATGGCCGCGATGGGATGGGCCGGTGTGCTGGTCCCTGAAAGTGCGGGTGGCGTTGATATGGGCCATGCTGCTGCGGGTATTCTGGCGCAGGAAGTGGGCAAGACGCTGGCCGTCAGCCCGTTCCTTTCGACGGCGGTGATCGCGGCGACAGCCCTGCGCCACGTCAGCGATGCGCGCGCCGAGGCCGCGCTGGCCAAGATTGCCAGCGGCGACGCGACCTATGCCTTGGCGGTGGATGAGACATCGAAGTTCAACCCCGATGCCACGGCAATGACCGCCACGGCGGAAGGAAATGGTTTTCGCCTGACGGGCAAGAAGACCTTTGTCGTCGATGGTGCTTTGGCGGACCGTTTGCTGGTGCTGGCCAAGACAGACAACGGGCTGACCCTGTTCGACATTCCCGCGGACCGCCCAGGCATCACACGCAACGCGCAGAACATGATCGACGCACGCGATTCTGCGCGGATCGATTTTGACAACGTCGAAGCGACGGGCGATGATGTATTGGGTCAGGTCGATGACGCCATGACCGTGCTGAAACCCGCGATCGAGGCAGGGCAGGCCGCCCTCGCCGCAGAGATGGCAGGCGTTGCTGCGGGCGCGTTTGGCATGACCGTCGGCTACCTGAAAGAACGCAAGCAGTTCGGCACGTTGATCGGCACCTTCCAAGCCTTGCAACACCGCGCCGCCCATCTGTGGTGCGAGACGGAAGTCACCGCCTCTGCCGTGTTGCACGCGGGGCGCAAGCTGGACGAAGACCCCGACAATGCGACGATGGCCGTGTCTCTCGCCAAGGCCCGTGCGACATCGACCGCCAAGCTGGCGGTGATCGAAGGGGTGCAGATGCATGGCGGGATCGGCATGACGGACGCCTTTGACATCGGTTTTTACATGAAGCGCGCCCGTGTGGGGGCAGAATGGCTCGGGGACTACGGCTATCACGCTGCCCAGGTCGCCAAGCACAGAGGATTCTAAGGCATGGATATTCAAACACTTTTCGGCCTAGAGGGTAAAACCGCGCTGGTCACAGGCGGGGCGACCGGGATTGGCCGCATGGCCGCCGAGGCGCTGGTGCGTGCCGGCGCCCGCGTGTTGATCGCCAGCCGTAAGGGCGAGGCCTGCGAGGCCGTGGCGAAAGAACTGAATGCGCTCGGGGCCTCTGGCTCTGCCGAAGGGTTCGCAGGCGATGTCGGCACCGAGGAAGGTGTCGATGCAATGGTCGCTGCCGTGAAGGACCGCACCGAGAGCCTTGATATCCTGATGAACAACGCGGGAATCACTTGGGGCGCACCTTTGGGGGATTTCCCGTTCAAGGCCTGGGGCAAGGTCATGGACGTCAACGTCGCGGGTTTGTTCGACCTGACGCAAAAGCTGCTGCCGCTGCTCAAGGTGAACGCGACGATCGACGATCCGGCGCGGGTGGTGAACGTCGGATCGGTGATGGGCGAACGCGAGATGGGCGATGGCGCCTACAGCTACTCTGCCTCGAAGGCCGCGGTGATCCACCTGAGCAAGATCCTCGCCAAGGAACTGGCAGGTGACGCGATCACCGTGAATGCATTGGCCCCCGGACCCTTCGTGTCGCGGATGACCGCCTTTGCGACCCACGACGAGGATATGCGCAACAAGGTGGGCGAAGACGTCCCCCTGCGCCGCGTCGGAACCGATACGGATATCGCGGGCTGCATGTTGTTCCTTTGCGGCAAGGGCGGCGCCTATATCACCGGCGCGATTGTCCCCGTCAGTGGCGGCATCAACGTGATGAGCGGGCCGAACATCTTTGAACAAGCACTGCACTAAGGGGCGATGATGGATATTCGTTTTGACAACCGCGTCGCTATTGTCACCGGCGCGGGCACGGGCCTCGGGCGCAGCCATGCGCTTGGCCTCGCGGCGCGCGGCGCACGCGTTATGGTCAATGATCTGGGCGTGACAACCGACGGGCAAGGGTCTTCGTCGGCGGCTGCCGAAGCCGTCGCGCAGGAAATCCGCGACGCGGGCGGCGAGGCGATGGCGCATGGCTGTGATGTCTCGGACGAGGCCGGTGTCAAGGATATGGTCGCGCAGGTCATGGACGCCTGGGGCCGCATCGACATTTTGGTGAACAACGCAGGCATCCTGCGGGACAAGACGTTTTCCAAGATGGAGATGTCTGATTTCCGCAAGGTCGTCGACGTGCATCTGATCGGGTCTGCGAATGTGACCCATGCTTGCTGGCCGATCATGCGCGAACAGAAATACGGGCGCATTGTGCTGACATCCTCGGCCTCGGGGCTGTATGGCAACTTTGGTCAATCCAACTACGGTGCGGCCAAAGCGGCGATGATGGGGCTGATGAACGTGCTGCATCTGGAAGGCGCGCGTGACAATATCCGCGTCAACACGCTGGCCCCCACAGCGGCCACGCGGATGACCGCCGATCTGCTGCCTGAACAGGCCCAGGCCCTGCTGGCCCCCGAAACGATCACCCCCGGCCTGCTGTACCTCGTCAGCGAGGACGGCCCCAGCCGTGTGATCCTTGGGGCAGGGGCGGGTGGCTTTGCCCAGACCCGTATTTACGAAACGGAAGGCGTGACCTTGACCGGCGACGAGAATACCCCTGAAGGTGTCGCATCCGCTTTCGACAAAATCACCGACGCAGGCGGCCAGCAAGAGCTGACCGATGCCTTTAGTCAAACGAAGAAATACGCGCTCAATGCAGCCAAGGCCCAGGGTCTTGATCTGGATTGGGGCTAACAGACGAACTTTCAAAGGGAGATCACCATGCGTGACGCAGTAATCGTATCCACCGCCCGTACCCCGATCGGCAAAGCCTATCGCGGTGCGTTCAACGCCACCACACCACAGGCGCTTGCCGCCCACGCCATCGAGAACGCCGTGAAGCGCGCGGGTCTTGACGGGTCGGAAATCTCTGACTGTGTCATCGGGTCTGCCCTGCAGCAGGGGCATCAGGCCGGCAACATCGCGCGTCAGGCCGCCATCCGCGCAGGTCTGCCCGTGACCGTTGCAGGCATGTCGCTGGACCGTCAGTGCGCATCCGGCATGATGGCAATCGCCACCGCGGCCAAACAGGTGATCACCGACGGGATGGACATTGTCATCGGCGGCGGTGTCGACAGCATCTCCCTCGTGCAAACGCCAGAGATGCGCGTCAGCGCCGACCCGTGGCTCAAGCAGAACAAGCCCGAAATCTACATGACCATGCTGGAAACAGCCGAAAACGTGGCAGAGCGCTATAACGTGAGCCGCGAAGCGCAGGACGAATACGCGGCGCGCAGCCAAGAGCTGACGCATCAAGCGCAACAGGCCGGCCGCTTTGACGACGAGATCGTCGCGATGACCACCACGATGATGGTTCAGGACAAAGAGACCAAAGAGATTTCCAAGCACGAAGTCACCTTGGAAAAAGACGAGGGCAACCGCCCCGGCACCACGGCGGAAAGCCTTGCCGGTCTGAAGCCCGTGTTCAAAGACGGCATCCACCTGCCCGAAGGCAAGTTCATCACCGCAGGCAACGCCTCGCAGCTGTCCGATGGTGCCTCCGCCGCTGTGGTCATGGAAGCGAAAGAAGCCGAACGTCGCGGTCTTCAGCCACTGGGTCGCTACGTTGGCGTGATGGCCGCAGGCTGCGAGCCCGATGAGATGGGTATCGGCCCGATCTATGCCGTGCCAAAGCTGCTGGAAGCGCACGGGCTCAAGATCGAAGACATCGGCCTGTGGGAACTGAACGAAGCATTCGCCTGTCAGGTGATCGCATCGCGCGACAAACTGGGCATCCCGGACGAGCTGTTGAACGTGGACGGCGGCGCGATCTCTATCGGTCACCCCTACGGCATGTCCGGCGCGCGCATGGTTGGCCACGCGCTGATCGAAGGCAAGCGTCGCGGTGCCAAATACGTTGTCTGCACCATGTGTGTTGGCGGCGGCATGGGTGCTGCTGGCCTCTTTGAGGTTCTGTAAACCATCATGGGAGAGCTACTGGTCATCCGCCACGGTCAGGCGTCTTTCGGGGCTGACAACTATGACAAGTTGTCGGACCTCGGGCACCGGCAATCCGAGGCCGTCGGCCAGTTGCTCCGCGATACCGGCTGGGTGCCGGACCGGACAATCACCGGCACCCTGACCCGTCAGAAAGAAACGCTTGCCTCGATGGGATTCGAGGCAGGCGACACCCACCCCGGCCTGAATGAGTATGATTTTCAGAACCTACTGGACGCGCGCTATAAAGGGGCGGTTCCCGAACTGGTCAAGGGCGACCGCAAGGTGCATTTCCGTACCCTGCGCGAAACCGTCTTTCAGTGGCAGGCAGACGAGATCGAAGGCCCCGCCGAGACATGGGCCAATTTCACCGGCCGCGTGGAAGCCGCCCGTCTGATCGCCTGTGCCGAAGGGGCAGAGCGCGTGCTTGCCGTAAGCTCCGGTGGGGTGATCGGGCAACTGACGGCCGCGTCTCTTGGCGCACCGCATAAAATGATGATGACCTTGAATCTGCAGATCAAGAACACATCCATCACCAAATTCGTCTTCACCAAATCCGCGTTTTTCCTGCATGAATTCAACGCGACCCCGCATCTGATGTCAGCCGAGACCGCTGACATGCTGACCTATAGTTAAGGAACGGTAGCCATGAGCACAGACACCCAGACACTCGATATTCCGAAGGTCAGCGCCTATCTGGAAAAACATCTTGAGGGCTTTGAAGGCCCGCTTGAGGTCTCTAAGTTCCAAGCCGGTCAGTCCAACCCGACGTTCCTGCTGAAAACCCCGTCGCGTAACTATGTGCTGCGTCGCAAACCGCCGGGCGTTCTGTTGAAATCCGCCCATGCGGTTGATCGTGAGTTCCGTGTGCAAAAGGCGTTGCAGGATACAGATGTGCCCGTATCGAAAATGCACCTGTTGTGCGAAGACGACGACGTGATCGGGTCGGCGTTCTACATCATGGATCATATCGACGGGCGCAACTTCATGGACCCGCGCATGCCCGACATGGACAAGGCAGGCCGCGCTGGCGTGATTGACGAGATGAACCGCGTGCTTGCCGCCCTGCACGAGGTGGACATCGACGCGGTGGGTCTGTCGGATTACGGCCCTCCCGGTAACTATTATGAACGTCAGGTCGCCCGCTGGACCAAGCAATACCGCGCGTCCGAAACCGAAGACCTGCCCGCGATGAACCAGCTGATCGAAAAGCTGACCGCCAGCATCCCCGCGGATGACGGGCAGCGCACGTTGGTGCATGGCGACTACCGCATCGACAATATGATGTTCGAGAAAGACGGCACCAAATGTCTGGCCATTCTGGACTGGGAACTGTCGACCATCGGGCACCCTTACGCTGACCTTGCGGCCGTTATCATGCAGTGGCAGATGCCCGCGGGCACCGAAGGGCGCGGCTTTGGCGGCGTGGACCGCGCAGCGCTTGGCGTGCCGAGTGATGCGGAATTCATCGCCAAATACTGCGAACGCCGCGGGCTGGACGGGATCGACAACTTTGGCTTCTACCTCGCCTTTTGCTTTTTCCGCATGGCGGGAATCATTCAGGGCGTGTTGAAACGCGCGCTGGACGGCAATGCCTCCAACCCCGAGCGGGCGATGAAGGTCGGGGCCTATGTCCCTGTGTTTGCGGAAAACGGGCTAAAAGCGCTGGAAGGCAAGTAAGATGGCCTCCAACGAGTTCGCGACAGATCCGGCAGAGACGAAGGACAGAAACTTTGTCACGGCGCTTGCCCGCGGGCTGGATGTGTTGCGCTGCTTTCGGGAAAACGAAACAGCCCTGACCAACACGGATTTCTCCGAACGGACAGGGCTGCCCAAGGCGACGGTGTCGCGCTTGACCCATACGCTGGTGGAACTGGACTATCTTGTCGCCGACGCCCGCACCGGCACCTATCGGCTGGGCGCAGGGGTGCTGCAGCTTGGCTTTGGCGTGCTGTCGAGTATGGAGATCGGCGACCGCGCGCAGGAAGAGATGCGCAAGCTGCGTGACGGACCCAATTCCTACGTTACCATCGCGATCGGAGAGGTCCACCGGCTGGACGTTGTCTATATCGCGACCAAACGCTCGCGCGAGGATGTCGCGTTGCAAATTCGCGTCGGGTCACGGCTGCCGCTGTTTGATTCCGCCATTGGTCGCGCAATCCTGACCGGCATGTCCGACGAAAGCCGCGACCGCGCGTTCCGCTATGCTGCAGCCGAAGGGTCCGAGTTCGAAGCCCGCGCACGCGACAGCTATGCCGCCGCGATGACAGAGTTTGCAGACAAGGGATTTTGTTCAAGCTATGGCGATTGGCGTCCCGATGTGAACGGCATCGCGGTGCCCGTGTTTTCGCCCAACGGATCGCAGGTTTACGGGCTGAATGTGGGCGGTCCCGCTTTCCACGTGAAGAAGCGACAGCTTGAAACAACCTATGCACAGCTTTTGTCGGCAGCGGCGCAAGCCATCAGCATCCGGTTTTAGGGTGTGGACCCGCGGGGCGGGAGAATCAACTTGGCCGGTCGTATAGATTTCAACCACCGTGGCCAGTAGCTTCGTTCCAGTGGCTGGAATTGGCAAATCTGCGGTGCCATGACAATTGTCAGGATCGCACCCGCCGTCGCAAATTTTTTTTGAATAGTGTCCAGCGGACATCTGTCAGGCACCGCGTAAAAACTGATCAGCCGTCACAATCTTGTGCAATTCATTAATACATTTATTTTCAAAAGCTTATTTCTGGCCCTGCGTCAAAAACCGGCAGCGGGCAAAATTTCACGCAGGTGTTTTTGCCCGTACCGTCACGCAATATATGGCATAACCGACGGTGCAGGCTCGCAACTTATGAATAGAGGCGCTTGACAATAAATCGCATTATGCAAGGCTCTTCCCAAGGTCTGGCAATCCAAAAAACGCATTAAAAGCGCCGGGCCGTCCTTGGGAGGATTAAAATGAAAAATATCGCTAAGTACGGCGCGGTTTCCGCGCTTTCTTTGGTCATTGGCGCGAGCGCAGCCTTTGCCGAAAACATCAAGATCGCGTTCATTGACCCGCTGTCCGGTCCATTCGCAAGCACGGGCACCAATGGCCTGCATCAGTTCGAATTCGCGGCTGATTATATGGTAAACGACAAAGGCGGTCTGTTGGACGGCCAAAAAATGGAAGTGCTGCCTTTTGATAACAAGGTCAGCCCCAAAGAATCCCTTATTCAGCTTCAGGTCGCGATTGACCAAGGCGCGCGCTACGTCGTTCAGGGGAACTCCTCTGGCGTCGCGAACGCATTGACCGAAGCCATCGACAAACACAACCGCCGCAACCCCGACAGCCGTGTTCTGTTCCTGAACTATGCCGCTGTGGACCCTGCGCTGACCAACGACAAATGCAACTTCTGGCATTTCCGTTTCGACGCCAACTCTGACATCAAGATGGACGCGCTGACCGATGTGATCGTTCAGGACAAGGACATCAAGAAAGTCTACATCATCGGGCAGGACTATTCCTTTGGTAAGGCTGTGTCTGCCGCCGCCAACGAAATGCTGGGTGCGAAAGGTGACGGCATCGAGGTCGTCGGTGACGAACTGCACCCCATCGGCAAGGTGAAAGACTTTACCCCCTACGCGCGCAAGGTTGTATCCTCTGGTGCGGATGCCGTGATCACGGGGAACTGGGGCGCTGACATGCTGGGCATCGGCAAAGCGATCATCGACAACGGGTTCGAAGGGCCGATCTATACCTATTACGCTGCGGGTTCCGGCATCACGGCCGCCTTTGGTGAAAGCGGTAAAGACAAGATTCGCCTGATTTCGCAAGGCAGCATCAACCCGATTGCTACCGAAGAAGCGCGCGACACCTACAACGCCTTCCTTGAGAAGTATCCAGACGGCAACATCGACCAAAGCCGTATCTTCAACACCATCGGTATGCTGGCCCAGGCCATCACCGAAGCGGGCTCCGCCACGGATGTGGTCGCGGTGGCCAGCAAGCTGGAAGGCATGGAATACGACAGCATGTGGGGTGGTAAACTGTTCATGCGTCCGCAAGATCACCAGATCATTCAGGACATGCATGTCGGCGTCCACACAAACGACAACCTGGACTTTGACTATGACCAGTCCGGATATGGTGTCGTGACTGAATCGACCGTCGAAATGGCGTCGATGGACAGCCCGACAACCTGCGAGATGAAGCGCCCCGAATAAGGCGATTTCTCTCGGGTCCGCCTGCGCTGGCGGGCGGGCCCCTCTTGCACCTTGCCACCACACTACTGGAGGGGCCTCATGGACCTCATTCTCGTCAACCTCATCGACGGGCTGGTTACTGGATTGCTGTTGTTCATGCTCTCCGCCGGTCTGACCCTAATTTTCTCGATGATGGGTGTTTTGAACTTCGCTCACGCCAGCTTTTACATGCTTGGTGCCTATTTCGCCTACCAGATCAGTCTTGCGCTCGGCTTCTGGATGGGGCTGCTGATTGCGCCGCTCGTCGTGGGGGTGATGGGGGCAGGGGTCGAACGCTACGGCCTGCGCCGGGTTCACCAATACGGACACGTGCCCGAACTGATCTTTACCTTTGGTCTGGCGCTGTTGATCGAAGAACTGGTGCAATTCATCTGGGGCAAGAACCAACTGCCCTACGCCATTCCTGACGCGTTGAACTTTACCGCGTTTGCGATCTCGGGGAATTCGATCCCCGCCTATAAGATTTTCATGATCTTCATCTCGATCAGCATCTTTATCGGGCTGCTTTACGTGCTGACCAAGACCCGCGTCGGCATGATCATTCAGGCCGCGCTCAGCTATCCGCGCACGGTCGAAGCCTTGGGCCACAATGTGCCGCTGATCTTTATGGGGGTCTTCGGGGTCGGCACGGCGCTGGCCGGTGTGGCCGGCGTGATTGCCGGACCGGTGCTTGGCACCTTCCCCGGTATGGCCTTTGTGCTGGGGTCGATCGTGTTCGTGACCATCGTGATCGGCGGCCTCGGGTCGCTCTGGGGGGCGCTGATCGCGTCGCTATTGATCGGCTGGATCACCACCTTCGCCAAATCCTACAACATCGAGATGGAGAATATCCTGACCGGCCTTGGCATCTCTAAACCCGAGAGCCTGGATGACAGCATATTCCGCGACTTCTGGAGCCTCACCAGCCCGCAGATCGCCGACATCTTGCCCTATATCCTGATGGTGCTGATCCTCATCTTCCGCCCGGCAGGTCTTTTCGGAAAGCGCAGCTCATGACAGTTTCAGATCCAAGAACCGACATTCCCAAAGGCGCCCGCCCGAAAGAGCAGATCACCACGGACCCGTCCAAACCCGCGCAGCGTATGCGGTCAGGGTCGCTGGTGCTGACATTGGCCCCCTGGGTCATTGCCTCTGTCGTGCTGGCCATCCTGCCGATGGTGTTTACCAATAATTCGGCACTGACGATCATGAACCAGATGTCGATCACGATCGTTTTCGCGCTGGCCTATAACATGCTGCTCGGGCAGGGGGGTATGCTGTCCTTTGGCCATGCGGTCTATGCCGGTGTGGGCGGCTTTGCCTGTATGCACATCATGAACATGTCCGATTTCTTCTCGACCATTCCACTGGTGATCCTGCCGGTTTTTGGTGGTCTCTTCGGCATGGGGCTGGCGATGATCGTCGGCGCGTTTTCGACCCGTAACGCGGGCACGGTATTCGCCATGATCTCGCTGGGTGTGGGCGAATTGATCGCGGCCTGTTCCGTCATCATCGTCGCGTTCTTTGGCGGCGAAGAAGGCATCAGCGGCGACCGGACCTACGCGCAGCCCTTCTTTGGCGTCGAATTCCTGCAACAGATCGAGGTCTATTACCTGACCGCTGGCTGGGTCGTGATCTCTGCCGCGCTGATGTACCTCTGGAGCCGCACCCCCGTGGGACGCATGGCAAATGCCGTGCGCGACAATCCCGAACGGGCAGAGTTTCTGGGCTATTCCTCGCGGTGGGTCCGCTTCTACAGCTTTGTCGCCTCTGGCTTCTTTGCAGGTGTGTCCGGTGGGCTTTTCGCGATCAACTACGAAATCTTGACAGAGGAAAACCTGAACACCGCCTCGTCAGGGATCATCCTGCTGGTGACCTTCCTTGGCGGCGTCGGGTTCTTCTTTGGCCCGATCATCGGGGCCATCGCCTTTACCCTGCTGCAAACCGTTCTGAGCCTGTCGACCGAGCTTTGGGCCTTTTATGCGGGCGTCCTGTTCCTCTCCACGGTGATGTTCTTCCCCGGTGGTCTGGCAGGTCTGCTGATGATGCATGTGCCTGTGTTCAAGCTGGGCAAGGCATCGACGTTGATCATGCCCTATCTCAAGACGCTGCTGCCGGCGGCAATCGGTTTGATGGGGCTGTCGGCACTGGTCGAGATGACGTTCCACTATCGTCATGGGGCCACGGGTGACAATGAAATGACCGTCTTCTGGACCACATTCGACAGCCACACGCTGATGCCGTGGCTGGTGGCGGGCGCGGTCGCGCTGATCGGTTTGGGCATTGCCAAGGCCACAGCACCCGCGTTGAAAGACGCCTGGAACGAAGCAAACACAGCAGGAGGCGCGTCATGAGCACACCCGCACTTGAACTGACTGGCCTCAAGAAAAGCTTTGGCAAGGCCGAGATCATCCGCGGCATCGACCTGAGCATCGGCAAGGCGGAACGTCACGCCGTGATCGGGCCGAACGGCGCGGGGAAATCGACGCTGTTCAACCTGATCACCGCACGGTTTGCGCCTTCGGCTGGAACGGTAAAGCTGCACGGAGAGGATCTGGCCGGGCTCGAACCTTTCCAGATCAACCGCAAGGGGCTTAGCCGCTCGTTCCAGATCACCAACATCTTTCCGGCGATGAGCGTGTTTGAAAACGTGCGCTGTGCGCTCTTGTGGTCGCAGGGCTATAAATACAGCTTCTGGAATCTGGTGAACCGGTCCCGCGAACTGACCGAGGGCGCGGACCGCATCCTTGACCAGATCAACCTGCTGGAACGGCGCAACCTGCCCGCCGGCACCCTGTCTTACGCCGAACAACGTGCCCTTGAAATCGGGATCACCATCGCGGGCGGTGCCGATGTCATCATGCTGGACGAACCGACGGCGGGGATGAGCAACACGGAAACCGACTATATCACCGACCTGATCCTCAAGGTGACCGCGGGCAAGACGCTGATCATGGTGGAACATGACATGAGCGTGGTCTTCGGTCTCGCCGACCGGATTTCGGTGCTGGTCTATGGCGAAATCATCGCCACCGGAAAACCCGAAGAGGTGCGTGCAGACGCCCGCGTACAAGAAGCCTATCTGGGCGCCGCATTGGAGGCAGAACACTAATGATGCTCGAAGTCACGGATATGCACGCCTTCTACGGCAAGTCCCACATCCTTCAGGGGGTGAACCTGAACGTCAAAGAAGGCGAGATCGTCGCGCTTCTGGGGCGTAACGGGGTGGGACGGTCCACCACCTGCAAGGCCATCATGGGCGAGGTCGAACCGAAAGGATCGGTCAAGTTTCAGGGGCAGGAGATCAGCGGCAAGAAAGCCTTCCAGATCGCCAATATGGGGATCGGCTATGTGCCAGAGAACCGCGATATCTTTCCCGGTCTCACCACGCGGCAGAACCTGACGCTGGGTCTGAAGCCGGGCCAGAAGGATGGCGCGGGCCGTTGGTCGATGCAGTCGATGTTCGACATGTTCGAAAACCTCGACCGCCGCGCCGACGTCGAAGCCTCGGTTCTGTCGGGGGGGGAACAGCAGATGTTGACCATGTGCCGCACGCTGATGGGCGACCCCGATTTGGTCATGATCGACGAACCCACCGAAGGTCTGTCCCCGCAGATGGTGCAGAAGGTCGCCGAGGTGCTCAAAGAGATCGCCAACCGCGGGATCTCAACCCTGCTGGTGGAACAGAAACTGTCGATCGCGATGGACATCGCGGATCGGGTCTATGTCATGGGGCATGGTCAGGTGGTCTATGAGGGCACGCCGGCTGAATTGCGCCAGCGTGATGATGTGCGCAAGGAATGGCTTGAGGTCTGATGACCTAAGCCGGACCATTACCAGTAAATCATCTATTGAAATCGTCGCGGTCCGCGGCCTCATCCTCCTGAGGCGCGGTCGCGGCTCGGGAGGAAAGTTTTTTGGCGTTCGACACAAATAAACTGGGCCGCATCGGGGACTGGATGCAGACCTATGTGGACCGCAAACGGTTTGCCGGGTGTTCGGTGCTGGTGGCGCAGGGCGGGCAAGAGGTCTACTTTGATGCCAAGGGCCAGCGCGACACGGATACCGGCCAGCCGTTCACACGCGACACGATCGCCCGCATCTATTCGATGACCAAACCCGTCACCTCGGTCGGCATCATGATGTTGGCGGAACGCGGGCTGTTCCACCTTGATGCGCCGGTCTCCGATTTCATCCCCGCTTTCGCCGATATGCGCTGCCTGATCGACGGTGCCACCGCAGCGGATCAGACCGAACCCTGCCAGACGCCGACACTGCACCAGCTGCTGACCCATACCTCGGGGCTGAGCTATCCATTCAACCCCGGCATCACGGCGAAGGCGATGGACGAGGCCGACATCCTGTTCCGCGCCGATCAGGGATCGCTGGCCGAGATGACCGACCGCGTGGCCGCATTACCGCTGGCGTTTCACCCCGGCACCCGTTGGGAATACTCCGTGGGCATCGACGTGCTTGGCCGCGTGATAGAGGTCGTTTCGGGCAAGTCGTTAGAGGCGTTTCTGGTTGATGAAATCCTTGGCCCCCTTGGCATGGACGAAACGCGGTTTTCCGTGCCCGCAGGTGGCATTGACCGCTTTGCCTCGCTCTATACCCCGCTGGCAGGCAGCGCCTATGGCATGAACGCGGCCAAACCAGAGACGCCCGTGCTGCGCTGCGTGGACAAACCCGACACCTCCCCCTTCCTGAACGCCGAGATGCACTCTGGCGGCGGCGGGCTGGTGGGCACCATTGATGATTACCTCAAGTTCACCGAGATGCTGCGCACCGGTGGGGCGGGGCTGATTTCGCCCAAGACGCTCGACTTTATGATGCGCAACCATCTGCCCGGCGACATCGCGTCGATGGGGCCTGCCAGCTTTGCTGAACAACCGATGGAGGGGATGGGCTTTGGCCTTGGCGGTGCCGTGGTGCTGAACCCCGGTCGCGTCCGCGTTCCCAGCAGCCCAGGCGATTTCAGCTGGGGCGGCATGGCCTCTACCTTCTTCTGGATTGATCCGGTGCTGGATCTGTCTGTCGTATTCTTCACGCAGCTTGCGCCGTCCAGCTCGTACCCCGCGCGCCCCCAACTCAAGGCCCTCATCCACGGAGCGATGACATGAACGATATCCTTTGGACCCCGACAAAAGAGCGCGCCGATGCCTCGACCATGGCGGAATTTGAACGGTTCCTGAAAGACCAACGCGGGCTGACGTTCGAAGACTATAACGCCATGTGGGAGTGGAGCGTGACCGACCTTGACGGGTTCTGGTCCGCGATCTGGGACTATTTCGACGTACAGGCCAGCGCGCCCTACACGACCGTCATGGCGAAGCGTCAGATGCCCGGTGCCGAATGGTGCCCCGGCGCGATGCTGAACTACACCGACCAGATCATGAAGCATGTGGACAGCCAGCCTGACGGCGATGCGCTGATCGTGCAATCCGAAACCTTTGGCCGCAAACGTCTGTCCTGGTCCGAGCTGCGCGCACAAGTGGCAAGCGTCGCGGCGCATCTGCGGGATATGGGCGTGACCAAAGGCGACCGCGTTGTTGCCGTGCTGCCCAATACCGAAACCGCGATGATCGCCTTTCTGGCCACCGCAAGCATCGGCGCGATCTGGTCGCTTTGCGCCCCCGATATGGGGCATGTCGCCATTCTGGACCGGTTCAAGCAGATCGAACCCAAGGTGCTGATCGCGCAAGACGGCTATGTCCACGCGGGCAAAACCGTGGACCGTCGCGAGATCCTCGCGGGGCTAGAGGCGGCGCTGCCCAGTCTCGTGCAATGCGTCACGGTGCCTTTTGTCGGGGATCTGCCCAAGGGGCATATGGCGTGGGACAGACTGCTGGACCGCGACGCACCCTATGAAAGCACGCAAGTCCCCTTCGATCATCCCCTGTGGATCGTCTATTCTTCCGGCACCACCGGCAACCCCAAGCCGATCGTGCACGGGCATGGCGGGATCATCCTGGAATCCGCAAAACAATCGCTACACCATGATCTTCGGCGCGGCGGGCGCTATTGCTGGCTGACATCCTCGGGCTGGATCATGTGGAACTCGCAATTCACCGCACTGGGGCAGGGCACCACGGTCGCGATGTTCGACGGCGCGCCGAATTATCCTGACATGGGCGTGATCTGGCGCTTTGTCGCGGATGAAAAGCTTGATTTCTTTGGCGCGGGTGCGGCCTTCTTTAGCGGTTGCATGAAGACAGGGCTGACCCCACGGGACGAGGTCGACCTTTCCGCGCTGCGCTCGCTCGGCTCGACCGGATCACCGCTGAGCTCTGATGCCTATGACTGGATATACGCACAGGTGAAGCAGGACGTCTGGCTGGCGCCTATCTCGGGCGGGACCGATTTGGCGGGGGCCTTTGTGCTGGGCCATCCCGGCATGCCGGTGCGCGCAGGTGAAATGCAGTGCCGCGCGCTTGGCAACGCGGTGCGTGCGTTCGACGAGGATGGCAATGACCTGACCGGCGTTGTGGGCGAATTGGTCTGCACCGAGCCGCTGCCGTCGATGCCGCTGTTCTTCTGGGGCGACGATGATGGCAGCCGCCTGCACGACAGCTATTTTGACACCTATCCCGGCATCTGGCGCCACGGCGACTGGATCGAGATCAACAAAAACGGCGGATCGGTCATCTATGGCCGTTCTGACGCCACGATCAACCGCAAGGGTCTGCGCCTTGGCAGTGCGGAAATCTATCAAGCCGTCGAAGGGCTGGACGAGGTGATGGACAGCCTTGTTGTCGACCTCGAATTTCTGGGGCGCGAAAGCTTTATGCCGCTCTTTGTGGTGCCGGCCCAAGGCGTCGCCTTTGATGACGCCTTCAAGGACAAGATCAACGCGGCAATCCGCAAGAACGTCTCGGCCCGGTTCATTCCGAACGAGATCATCGAGGTCGCCGAGATCCCCCGCACCCTATCTGGCAAAAAGCTTGAGGTTCCTGTGAAAAAGCTATTGCTTGGGCAGGATCCGGAAAAGGTGGTGAACAGGGATTCAATGGCCAATCCGGACAGCTTTGATTTTTATGTCGCCTACGCCAATGCGCGTGCGACCCAGAAGGACTGAACCCAGATGACCGATGTGGCCCGCCAACTCCTTGAATTGCTGGATATCGAACAGCTTGAGATCGACCTGTTCCGCGGCATCGGGTCGGGCGGGGAAACCACCACGCGCATCTTTGGCGGCCATGTTATCGCGCAGGCTTTGATGGCCGCCTATCGCACGGTGCCGGACCGGATGTGCCATTCACTGCATGCCTATTTCATCCGTCCCGGTGACCCGTCGATCCCGGTGATCTATCAGGTCGACCGCGCCCGCGACGGGGGCAGCTTTACCACGCGGCGGGTCGTCGCGATCCAGCACGGCAAGCAGATCTTCAACCTCTCGGCGTCGTTCCACGTGCAGGAAGAGGGCTGGGACTACCAGCACAAGATGCCTGACGTAAAAGGGCCGGAACACTGGCTTGACCGCCCCGACCTGCGCGAACCCTATATCGAAAAAATCTCGCCCAAACACCGCGACGATTTCCTGCGCGAACGCCCTATCGAGATCCGCGAGGTTGATCCGCGCGATCTGTTCGAACCGGAAAAGACCTCGGACAAGAACTATCTTTGGTTCCGGATGGAGGCGGCAAAGGGGCAGTCCCCGATCATGCAGCACTGCCTGCTCGCCTATGCGTCCGATATGAACCTGCTTGGCTCGTCGCTGCGGCCCCACGGGCTGACGTGGTTCCAGGGGCAGGTCATGACCGCCAGCCTTGACCACGCCATGTGGTTTCACGCGCCGATCGATTTCTCTGACTGGCATTTGTACGAACTCGACGCCCCGTTTACTGGCGGCGCGCGCGGGTTCAATCGCGGGCTGATCTACAACCAGAACGGCCAACTTGCCGCGACAACGGCGCAAGAAGGGCTGATGCGCCCCTATAAAAAGAAAGAAGCTGCTTCATGACACAGACGGGGGGCCGCTATCCGGGTTGGCGACCGGGGATCGAACTGCGGGACGACTGGCTGGGACTGGTCCCCGAGACCGCAATCGACCCGCACCGCGAGATTGTGGACCCCCACCACCACCTCTGGCGTCACGGCACGCCCGACGCCCCCGCCGTCTACGAGATGGACGCGCTTTGGCGCGACACTGGGGCCGGGCATAACGTGGTGCAGACGGTCTATACCGAATGTCGGTCCTATTGGGATCGCGACGCGCCCGCGCATCTGCAATCGGTGGGAGAGACCCGCACCGTGGCGCAGATGGCGGCGCAGGTGCCGCACGGTCAGGCGCAGATCGCGGGCATCATCGCGCAGACCGAACTGGTGCTGCCCCTCGACCAGCTGCATGCCGCGCTCGACGCGCATGAGGCCACAGGAAATGGACTGTTCAAGGGTATACGAAACTCCGGCGCGCGCGATGCGGAACCGCAGCATCTGGCGATCCCCGGACGCGGGGTCGAAAACCAATACGGCGATCCTGATTTCATCCGCGGTGCCGCGATCCTGGGCGAGCGTGGGCTGACGCTGGACAGCTGGCATTACCACCATCAACACCAAGAGTTTCTGGACCTTGCCCGCGCGGTGCCACAGACCACGCTGATCCTTGACCACTTCGGCACACCCTTGGGCGTTGGCCGGTTCAAAGGCAAACGCGACGATATCTTTGCCGCGTGGAAAGACCATATGTCTGAGTTGGCGGAATGCCCCAATGTGATGGCCAAGCTGGGTGGGCTTTGCATGCCCGACAATGGGTATGGCTACATGCATCGCGACCTGCCACCGTCCTCGGACGAGATCGTAGAGACGCAGGGCAAATGGTACGCGCATATGCTGGATGTCTTCGGCCCCGAACGTTGCATGTTCGAAAGCAACTTTCCCGTGGATCGCACGGCGGTCAGCTATGTGGTGATCTGGAACGCGTTCAAGAAGATGTCAGCGCATCTGGATGACGGGGCGCAGGCGGCGCTTTTTTCTGGCACTGCGCGGCGCGTCTATGGGCTGCCGCCCGCGTGACGCGGACGGCAGGTTTTTACTTTAGGCGAATTTGAAAAAGCACAGTTTGTTGCCATCAAGGTCGCGGACATAGGCCCCGTAGAACCGGTCCGGCATCCTTTGCCCCGGCGCGCCCTCGTCTGTCGCACCGAGCGAGATCGCCTTGGCGTAGATCTCGTCCACTTCCTCTTTGCTGTCGGCGGTAAACGCGACCATCACCCCGTTGCCGGGGGTAGGGGCCTCTTTGTTGTAGGGTTCGCAGACAGAGATCATGGGCGTGCCGCCACCGGTGCCGATCATGGCAATCCGGCCGCTGTCGATCAGCACCTTGGCACCCTTGCTTTCGAACAGGTCACAATAGAACTGCTTGGCCCGCGCCATGTCGCTGGTGCCCACCGTGGTATAGCCGATCACGATACATTCCCCTGCGGGTTTCTGCGGTCGCCATACATCCGGTGCAGCTTGCGCATACCCCCGATCCAGCGATCGTAGTTCTCGGTTTTCTTGCGCATATACTCCAGCACTTGCGGGTGCGGCAGCACAAGGAACGTCTCGTTGCGGATGGTTTCCAGACAGGCTTCGGCCACGGGTTCCGCTTCAAGCAGACCGTCGAGCGCGGCGACAGAATCCTCGTGACCGCGGGTCATCTCGCTGCGGACAGCCTGAGGGCAGAGCACCGAGACCTTGATCCCGTCATCACCATGGGACATCGCCAGCCATTCGGCCACAGCAACAGCCGCGTGTTTGGTCACGCCGTAAGGCGCGCAGCCGACCTGGTTCAGCAGACCTGCCGCCGACGCGGTGTTCAGCAGATAGCCGCCCCCGCGTTTGGTCATGCGCGGCACCAGATGACGGGCCGCCCAGACATGGGCCATCACATTGATATCCCAGATGCGCTGCCAGTCTTCGTTCGGCACTTCCATGCCGCCCGCGATCAATATGCCCGCGTTAGAGCAGAACAGATCAATCGGGCCGATGTCGTTTTCCACGGCATCGATCATATCCGCGATCTCCTGCTCGACACCGACATTCACACCGAAAGCCACGCCGTCGATCTCGTTGGCGACCGCCTGCGCGCCCTCTTTGTTGAGGTCGACACAGACGACTTTCTTGGCCCCTTCCGCGGCAAAGCGGATGGCCATCGCCTTGCCGATGCCGCTTGCGGCACCGGTGATGACGATGATTTTATCCTTCAGTTCCATAGCAGCCCCTTACGTCCACATGTTCGACCCGCCACAAACGGTCAGCGCCTGACCGGTCATGTAGCGGCTTGCATCAGAGGCGAGGAACACGGCGAGCCCCGCAAAATCCTCTGCCTCGCCAAGACGGCGGAGCGGGATCTCGTTCTTGATGCGTTTCTCGACATCGGGATTGTCCCACAGCTCGCGCGCGAATTCGGTTTTCACCAGACCCGGGCAGATTGCGTTGAACCGCAGACCCTTGGGCCCGAATTCGGCGGCAAGGTTGCGCACAAGGCCGATCAGCGCCAGCTTGGACATGCCATAGGTGCCCAGCATGACCGACGGTTTGAACGCCCCGATGGACGAGGTGAACGCCATCGACCCGGCACCTTTCTCGATCATATCGGGGGCCACCATCTGTGCCAGCCAAAGATTGGACAGAACATTGGCGTTCATCGTCTTTTCATAGGCATCATCGGGGATCTCGGACGTGGGCCCATAGTAGGGGTTCACGCCCGCGTTGCCGATCACGATGTCGATCTTGCCTGCCAGCTTGTGGGTCTCGTCCACCAGCGCTTGCAACTGCTCTTTATAACCAACATTGCAGGCGACGCCGAACGCTTTTCCCTTGCCAAGCGCGTTGATCTCGGCGGCGGCGGCGTCCAGCTGGTCTTGCTTGCGGGCCGAGATGACGACGGTCGCGCCATGCTCGGCCAGACCCTTGGCCATCGCCAGCCCCATGCCCTTGGAGGCGCCGGTCAACAGCGCCACCTTTCCGGTCAGATCAAACAGGGTCATACGCCACCTCGCGTACGGCCTGTGGCGATCTCTTCACGGGCGCGCGATGTCCGCAGGTTGGATTCCTGATAATCCTTGACCTCGGCGCGGGCGATCACGTGGTGGTGGACCTCATCAGGGCCATCCGCATAGCGCAGCGTGCGCTGCGACGTGTACATGCCCGACAGCGGCGACCACTGCGAAATACCTGTCGCACCATGCACCTGCATCGCCTGATCGATGATGTTGCAGACTTTTTCCGGCACCATCGCCTTGATCATGCTGACCCAGATGCGGGCCTCTTTGTTGCCCAGAACATCCATCGCCTTGGCGGCTTTCAGAACCATCAGGCGCATGGCTTCAATCTCGATCTTGGCGCGAGAGATCGTTTCCATGTTCTTGCCCAGATCGATGATCTTCTTGCCAAAGGCTTCACGGCTCAGCCCGCGTTCGATCATCAGGTCCAGCGCCTTTTCCGCCGCCCCGATAGAGCGCATGCAGTGGTGGATACGGCCTGGCCCAAGGCGCACTTGGGAGATTTCAAAGCCCTTGCCTTCGCCCCAGAGGATGTTTTCCTCGGGCACGCGCACATTGGTGAACTTGATATGCATGTGACCGTGCGGCGCGTCGTCGTGACCGAAGACATGCATCGGGCCGACAATTTCAACACCGGGGGTGTCGATCGGCACGAGGATCTGGGACTGCTGACGGAAAGGTTCGGCGTCGGGCGACGTCTTGACCATGGTAATCATGATCTTGCAGCGCGGATCACCGGCACCGGAGATATAGTATTTCTCGCCGTTGATGACCCATTCACCGTTTTCCAGCACGGCAGAGGTAGAGATATTCTTGGCATCCGAGGACGCCATATCGGGTTCGGTCATCGCGAAGGCCGACCGGATTTCACCGGCCAGAAGCGGCTTGAGCCATTTTTCTTTCTGCTCTGGCGTCCCGATCCGCTCCAACACTTCCATGTTGCCCGTGTCGGGCGCGGAACAGTTCAGCGATTCAGAGGCCAGCGGGCTTTTGCCAAGCTCGGCCGCGATATAGGCGTAATCAAGGTTCGACAGACCTTCACCGGTTTCGGCATTGGGCAAAAAGAAATTCCACAGCCCATTTTCACGGGCCTTTTTCTTGGCGGTTTCCAGCAGCTCCAACTGGCCGGGCGCGTGTGACCAGCGGTCGGCACGACCTTCGCCAAGGCGGAAATACTCGTCGGTGATCGGATCGACATTTTCGCGGATGTGTTTGATGACGGCGGCCAACAGCGGCTTGGCCTTCTCGGACATCTCGAGATTATTCATTCCGGCCATAGCTTCGTTATGTGACATAGAGTGCCTCCTGGCAGTTGGTTCGATTATTTATTGACCCAGTTGGGTTTGCGTTTTTCGACAAAGGCGTTCACGCCTTCCTTGAAATCTTCGGTTTTGCTGAGGTCCGCGATCACCTCGCGTGAATAGGCGATGCTGTCTTGCATCCCGTCGCGCTTGTACATGTCGTTCAGGACGCGTTTCGTGGCCTTGACCGCCGACGGCGACACGGCGCACAGTTCCTCGGCCTTTTCCATCGCTTTCGCCATCAGCTGGTCGGCAGGGTAGACCGCGTTAACGCAGCCCATCGACAGCGCCTCATCGGCCATGATGGTACGGCCCGTGAACATCATCTCTTGCGCGGCAAGCCGCCCGATATAGCGCGACAGGCGCTGCACGCCGGACGCCGCGGCGAAGAAGCCGACCTTGACCTCGGGCAGGGCGAATTTCGCCTGATCGGAGGCGAGGATAATGTCGCACGACAGCGCGGTTTCAAACCCGCCGCCCATGGCGAAACCGTTGACGGCCGCGACGATGGGCTTTTCCAGATCAAAACGCGAGGACAGACCGGCGAAGCCGCTGGCGGGCATTGTCGCCTTTGACCCGCCCGCGGCTGTGGCTTTCAGGTCGTTCCCCGCGGAGAACGCCTTGTCCCCCGCACCGGTCAGAACTGCGACCCAAAGATCCTGATCCGCTGCAAAAGCGTCCCAGCAATCGGCCATTTCATTATGCATGTCGACGTGCACGGCATTGTACACCTCGGGGCGGTTCATTGTCACAACAAGGATGTGACCCTTCTTTTCGGTGGTGATATATTGATAGCTCATACCTTCAGCCCTCCGGTGTCGATTTCAGTGAATTTCCCGCCATTCTTGGCCAGATCGCGCAGCAGCTCGGCGGGCGCGAATTCGGGGTCTTCGGCGCCGAGCTTTTCCATCACGTCCAGTACGGCCTGCGCACCGACCATATCGCCATAGAACATCGGGCCGCCCTTATCGGCGGGCCAGCCATAGCCGTTCAGCCAGACCACATCGATGTCAGAGGGGCGCTGCGCCTTGTTTTCCTCGAGGATTTTGACCGCTTCGTTGATCATCGGGTAGATGCAGATCTCGATGATCTCTTCCTGCGACATCTGGTTGGCCTCGGCACCGGTGATGTCCTTGATCACACCGGCAACCACATCCGACGGGATCGGGCGGCGGGATTCATCATAGTCGTAGAAACCCGCTTGGGTCTTCTGGCCGCGACGGTCCATTTCACACAGCGCATCGCGGATCGGGTTTTCGGTCTTGGCCCCTTTGGACCAGCCGATATCCAGACCGGCCAGATCGGACATCTGGAACGGCCCCATCTTGAAGCCAAAGGCGTTCAGCGCGGCGTCCACATCCCACGGCATCAAGCCCTGTTGCAGCAGCTTGTTGGCCTGTTTCTGGCGTGCGAACAAAATACGGTTACCGACAAAACCGGGGCAAACGCCGACAAGCACAGCGATCTTGTTGATCTTGGCCGCCAGATCCATCGAGGTCGCGACCACGTCATCGGCAGTGTGTTTCGCGCGCACGATTTCGAGCAGTTTCATCACGTTGGCAGGCGAGAAAAAGTGCAGCCCGATCACGTCTTCGGGGCGCTTGGTCATCGCTGCGATTTCGTCGATGTTCAACGCCGAGGTGTTCGTCGCAAGGATCGCGCCGGGTTTCATCACGCGGTCCAGCTCGGTGAAAATCTTGCGCTTCAGCTCCATATCTTCGAACACGGCTTCGATCACCAGATCACACTCGGCCAAGGCCGCCAGTTCCAGCTTGCCGTCAAAGCGATCCATCCGCGCTTCGACTTCTTCTTGCGGGAAACGGCCCTTATCTGCGCTACGCTGGTAGTTGCCGCGCACGACCTTCAACCCGCGGTCCAGCGCTTCTTGCGTGGTCTCGACGATGGTGACGGGGATGCCCGCGGTGGCAAAGTTCATCGCGATGCCGCCGCCCATCGTACCCGCGCCGATGATGCCTACGGATTTGATCTCGCGCTGTTTGGTGTTGGCGGGCAGGTCCGGGACCTCCCATGCGGCTTTGCCGGCAGCACCGATATAGGCACCAATTTCTGCGTCGGTTGGGGTGTTCATAGTCTTCCTTTCTTCCGGCCCGGTTGGTGGGCCTTATGTGTCCAGACAGGCCGCGCGGATCGCACGGCGGTCAATCTTGTCGGTGGCACCACGGGTCAAAGGACCGTCCTGGCACCACAGTTTTTCGGGTATCTTGAATTTGGCCAGCCGCCCGTCGAGGTGCGCCGCCATATCGGCTTGCGTCAAAGGCTTGCCATCGCGGGTCTGTACAGAGGCCCCGACGACTTCACCCAAGCGCGGGTCCGGTACGGAAAACGCGCAAGCCTCGATCACATCGGGATGCGTGTGCAGCGCGCCCTCGACATCCAGACAAGCGATGTTTTCGCCGCCCCGGATGATGATGTTCTTCTTGCGATCAAGAATGGTGATATAGCCTTCGGCGTCGATCACACCCAGATCACCGGTGCGCAGCCAGCCGTCTTGCATCGTCTCTTCGGTGGCTTCCGGCTTGTTGAGGTAGCAGCGCATATTGGCCGGGCTTTTGACAGTAATCTCGCCCAATTCGCCCTGCGGGACATCGTTGCCCTTGTCGTCCAGAAAGCGGATGTCTTGCAGCGGCGGATGCAGCTTACCTGCGGCGTCGGGGCGTTGGTTGTATTCCTCGCCCACCATGCCGATGCCAAGCGCGTTCGTCTCGGTCATGCCCCAGCCTGTCGCGATGTCGGCGGCGGGGAACTGGTTTTTCAACTGCGCGACCTGCGCCGCAGGGCGTTTCGCCCCGCCTGCGCCAAGCCAGGTGAGCGTCGGCAGGGTCTCTCCCATACGCTTTGCGGCTTCCAGCAGGTCGGCAGATTGCGTCGGCACGCCGAGAAAACGGGTCACGCCCTCGCGGTTGATCACGCGCACCGCTTCTTCGGCGTCCCACTTGTGCAGCAAGGAAATCTTGGCACCGGCGGGCAGGCTAAGCAGAAACAGCGGATGCGTCGCGGTGACGTGGAACAGTGGCGTGACGATCAACCCCGACGGGCGCGGCGCGGGCGGTGCGCCGGGTTCAGGGGGTGTGACCAGCGGCGCGGCGACGGCTTGTAACAGCCAGCTGAACACCGCGCTAAGCGCACCACGGTGGGTCTGCACCACCCCTTTCGGCTTGCCCGTCGTGCCAGAGGAGTACATGACCGCAAAGTCATCGTCCGTGTTCAGATCGACCCCTTCGGGCGGCGTTTCGGCCATGCCCTTCATGAGGTCCGACAGCTTGTGCGGGCCCATTTCCTCGGCATCGCGCACGCCGATGAGACGCAGGCCCAGATCATCCACCAAGGGTTTCATCCGTTCAAAACGGGGGCCATCGGCAAAGACCGTCTTGGCCCCGCTGTCTTGCAACGCATAGTCAAGCTCTTCGGTGGTCCACCACGCATTGACGAACACCACCACAGCACCCGCCGAAGCGACCGCCAGCGTGAGCATCAGCAGTTCGGGATAGTTGCGCATCGCGATGCCGACACGGTCGCCGGTCTTGATCCCCAGCGTGTCGCGCAGCCCGTTGGCGATGCGGTTCACATCGGCGGTGAACGCATCATAGGTCCAGCGTTCATCCTGATAGACCAGAAACTCCGCCGCGCCATTGCCCTGAATTTCGCGGCTCGCCTGGATCAGTCCGCCCAGGGTTTTCGGGATATTCTTGAATGTTTTATAAGTGACGCCACGGATATTACTTTCGGTTACTTCGAACGTCGGGTTCGTTGAAACCACGTGGCGAATGGCTTCTTCGGGGGTCATTGCGGTCATATGCACCCGCCCGCAGACAGCATAGATACAGATAGTGTGGCCATTTCGTCCTCCCTTATCGAGCCTGTTGCCGGACACTCCTCCACGATTGTCCGCGACTCTGATTTCTGCAGCCTAAGCGCTAAAATTCAAACTGCCAATACCGCATGATGGAACGATGTTCCGCAAGCTGACGTTTGACAGGATTTTACGCGCACCAAGGCCCTCCGCACGTGCGGCCCCATATCTCGGCGAAAATTGACCATGAATATAAAGGTAAGGAAAGCCCTACTTTCCCCAAAACCGGGGAAAGCGGCCACTGGCACCTGCGATGTCATTGAAACATCGCGTCACTTGCGGCGCAGCAGATCCCCCGCCGCAGCCGCTTATGTCGGCGTTCAGGCGCCGACGGTGCCGCAAATCAGCTCGGGGAGCCGCGTGGCAGGGGGCGTATTCCGGCTGCGCAGGCTGCGTACAACGCCATCAATCACCGTCATGCCAACACCGGGCAGATTACCCAGTTGCACAGATTCAAGCATATTTTTGCCGGGCGCATGCTGTGCCTGATCCATCAGGACGAAATCCGCGCATTTGCCGACCTCGATCAATCCGGTGTCCAGCTTGCGTTGCCGTGCGGTGTTGCCGTTGGCAAAGCAAAAGGCGACCTCGGCAGGTACATCGCCAAGCGACGACAGCATCGCAACCATGCGCATGATCCCCAAAGGCTGCACGCCGGACCCAGCCGGACCGTCGGTGCCCAGGATCAACTGATCAAGCTTGCCCAACTCGCGCGCTGTATTCAGCGTCAGCAAGGCGGCGCGTTCGTTCCCGTTGTGCACGATCTCAAGCGCGGCTTTGCAGCCCTCGCACAGGCAGATGATCTGATCGTCAGGCAGGGCAGAGTGCCCGCCGTTGATATGCCCGACCACATCCGTTCCGGTTTCAAGCACCATATCCGCATCGATCAACCCTGATCCGGGGATCGACGGGCCGCCGGTGTGGATCGTGCTTTGCATGCCGTATTTGCGTGCCCATCCGACCATCTGCGCGGCGGTCTTGCCGTCCTTGACCGTGCCCAGTCCGACCTCGCCCAGCAGGGTCACGCCGGCCTTGGCCATCTCGGCAAAGTCTTCTTCGACCATGCCCTGTTCGATCACCGGCGCGCCCGCGTGAACCTTGACGCCCGAGGGGCGGAAGTTTTCGTACCAACGCTGCGACGCGATCGCCATCGCCTTGAGGCCGACGATATCCTTCGGGCGGCCCGGCATATGCACTTCGCCGGCAGAGATCAGCGTAGAGACCCCGCCGTGCAGCGTTGAATCGATCCACCCCAACTGCTGCTGGCGCGGGGTATAGTCGCCCACCACCGGGTGTACATGGCTGTCGATCAACCCCGGTGCCAGCGTCGCGCCATGGGCGTCGACTTCTGTCGTGGCCCCGTCGCAATCCATATCCTTGGCATAGCCCCATTCCGTGATCTTTCCGTCCATCGCGATCAGGCAATCCCCGTCGGCAATGGGGTCTTCCATCTTTCCGGTTAGGATCATCCCGATGTTCCGGATCACGAGTTTTGCAGAGGTGTCTGACATGGGGCACGCCTTTCAAGCAGCATCAGTTTCATTTGAACGCTAACAGAAAAATGCGCCCGATCAAGATGAAACACTTGACAGATAATCATTCGCATACAAACAATATTACATCCGCAGCTGATAAGGACTCTCCATGGACGCCGCTTCTCTCTCTCGCCCCAGCTTCCCGATCCCCGCCGGTGTCTTTGCCGAAACGGTGACGGAGGTGCAGCATTATACCGACAGCCTGTTCCGCTTCCGCATCACCCGCGACCCGTCCTTCCGCTTCCGGTCGGGGGAGTTCGTGATGATCGGGCTACCCAATGCCGAAAAGCCGGTGTTCCGCGCCTATTCCATCGCGTCGCCGTCGTGGGACGAGGGGGTCGAGTTCTACTCTATCAAGGTGCCGGACGGGCCGCTGACGCAGCACCTGCAAAAGCTCAAGGTCGGTGATACCGTGCTGATGCGCCGCAAGCCGACGGGGACGTTGGTGAATGACGCCTTGCTGCCCGGTAAACGGCTGTGGATGTTCGCCACGGGGACCGGCATCGCGCCTTTCGCGTCGGTCATCCGTGACCCCGAGACGTATGAGAAGTTTGATGATCTGATTCTGTGCCACACCTGTCGCACCGCCGAAGAGCTGACCTATGGCCGTGATCTGGTCGCCAGCCTCAAGGCCGATCCGCTGGTGGGGGAATTGGCGCAAAGGCTGACCCTATACGACACGCTGACCCGCGCGCCGTGGCCACGCGAAGGGCGGCAAACCGACCTGATGGCGTCGTGCAAGATGTTCCGCGATTTGGACGTGCCGCCGATCTCTCCTGATCGCGACCGTGCGATGATCTGCGGGTCGATGGCCATGTTGAACGACACCAAGGCCGCGCTCGAATCCTTTGGGCTGGTGGAGGGGGCAAATAACCGCCCTGCCAGTTTTGTGGTCGAAAAAGCCTTTGTCGGCTGACGACATGCGAATTGATTTGACACGAAGGCACCCGACGCACTTCTATTCGTATACCAACAAGTTTTACGCCCGCAGCAAAAGGTGACCGGATGAGCTACCTGACCGCGACGACATTGGATCAAGCGTTAACCACATTGGCCGCGGGGCCGGTGTCGATCATCGCGGGGGGGACCGATTGGTTTCCCGCACGCGGCGACCGTCCGGTGACGGGCGACCTGCTGGATATCACCCGCTTGCCAGAGCTGCGCGGCATCAGCCAAACAGACCAAGGCTGGCGTATCGGGGCGGCCACCACATGGACAGACATCATCCGCGCTGATTTGCCCGCCGCTTTCGACGGGCTCAAGCTGGCGGCGCGCGAGGTCGGGTCGATCCAGATCCAGAACGCAGGCACCATCGCGGGTAATCTGTGCAACGCTTCTCCTGCCGCCGACGGGGTGCCGCCGCTACTGACACTGAATGCCGAGGTAGAGCTTTGCAGCGCAAACGGATCGCGCGTGCTGCCCTTGTCGCAGTTCCTGCAAGGCGTGCGCCAGACCGACCGCGCCCAGAACGAACTTGTCACCGCTATCCACATCCCCGCGCCCCCGGCTGATAGTCACAGCAGCTTTGTCAAACTCGGTGCGCGGAAGTATCTGGTGATCTCGATCTGCATGGTCGCGGTGCTGGCAAAGATCGAGAGCGGCAGGCTCACCGATATCCGCATCGCCATCGGCGCCGCATCACCCGTCGCGCAGCGGCTGACCGCGCTTGAGGATCAGCTTCGGGGTAGCGCCCTTGGCGATGTAGAAAACCGTATGGGCGCGGATCTGAATCAATCGCTAAGCCCCATTACAGATGCCCGCGCCAGCGCAGACTACCGCCTTGCCGCCAGCGTCACTTTGGTCCGCCGCGCTGTGATGCGCGCCTTGAAAGGGGCCCTGTGATGGATAAACCGACCACGACAGAAGTGACCTCTTTCACCCTGAACGGGAGTATCGCGCAGGTTGAACCGCTGCCCGGTGAACGCTTGTCTTACGCGCTGCGCGAGCGGCTGGACCGCAAGGATGTAAAGATCGGCTGCAACGCGGGCGATTGCGGGGCCTGCACTGTGCTGGTCGATGGCGCGCCGGTCTGCGCCTGCCTGATGCCCGTGCAGCAGGCGGTGGGGCGGCAGGTGGAGACGCTGGCGGGGTTGGTGAAAACCGACCACGACGCGCAGGCGTTGATGCAAAGCTTCCAGCACCATCAAGCCGCGCAATGCGGGATTTGCACACCGGGAATGATGGTCTCTGCCGTGGCGCTTTTGCGCGAGGTGCCGCAGCCGAGCGCGGCGCAGGTGCAGGACGCCCTTGGCGGCGTGCTGTGTCGCTGTACCGGCTATCGCAAGATCATCGACGCGGTGGTCGGGGCCCATGCTGCCGACGGGCTGACTGTCGCCTCTACCGCGCTTGGCCAGCCTGCGCGGCGGCTGGACGGGCAGGCCAAGGTCGACGGGTCAGAGGCGTTTGGCGATGACGTTGCCCCGGCCGGTGCTTTGGTCGCGCGGGTCATCCGCTCGCCCCATGCCTCGGCCGGATTTACCTTCGGCGATCTTGAGGCATGGCGCAGCGCGCAGCCCGGGATCCATTGCATCCTGACCGCAGATGACGTGCCCGGCCTCAACGCCTTTGGCGTGATCCCGGGCTTCATCGACCAGCCGGTTTTCGCTGTGAACCACATCCGGTTCCGGGGGGAGGCGGTGGCTTGCGTCGTGGGAGAGGCGGAGGCGATGATCGCCCTTGATCTGGAAAGCTTTCCTGTCCGTTGGTCGCCACAAACTGCGCTTGCCGATACCGATGCCGCGACCGTCCCCGACGCGCCACAGCTGTTCGAGGACCGCAACGGTAACATCATGTGCGGCGGCTTCGTGCAATGCGGCGATGTGGAGGCCGCACTCGACGCCGCCGACGTCACAGTCGAGGCGCAATATACCACCAGCTTTGTCGAACATGGCTATATCGAGCCAGAGGCAGGCTTTGCCCAAGTGATCGACGGGCGGATCCATGTGCATGCCTGCACCCAGGCACCGGGTATGGACCGCGAAGCACTGGCCGCGATCCTTGACCGTCCCATGGCCGACATCCGCATTGTGCCGACGGCGGTCGGGGGCGGTTTCGGATCAAAGATCGACCTGTCGTTGCAGCCCTTCATCGCGCTTGCCGCGCTCAAGACGGCGCGGCCCGTGCGCATGACCTATGCGCGCGCCGAGACGATGCAATCGACCACCAAACGCCACCCCGCGCAGATCACGATCAAGGTCGGGGCCAAGGCGGATGGGACGCTGTCGGGGCTGCGGTTCGACGGGGATTTCAACACCGGTGCCTATGCAAGCTGGGGCCCGACCGTCGCCAATCGCGTGCCGGTGCATGCCTCTGGCCCCTACCACATCCCTGATTATCGCGCACGCAGCCGTGCCGTGCATACCCATTGCCCCCCCGCCGGCGCCTTTCGCGGTTTCGGCGTGCCGCAATCGGCCATCGCACAGGAAACCGCCTTTGACCTGCTGGCCGAAAAGCTGGGGCTTGATCCGCTTGAGTTCCGTTTGAAGAACGCGCTGGCGGACGGGGTGCCCACGGTCTGCGGGCAGGTGTTCGATCAGGGCGTCGGCATCGCCCCCTGCCTAGAGGCGCTGCGCCCCGCGTGGGAGGAAGCGAAAGCCGAATGCGCCCGGTTCAATGCAAAGGATGACACGGTGAAACGCGGTGTCGGGATCGCGGGGGCGTGGTACGGCTGCGGCAATACCTCGCTGCCGAACCCGTCGACCATTCTGGCGGGCGTGCGGCCGGATGGCACGGTTGTGCTGCACCAAGGTGCGATGGACATCGGGCAGGGGGCCAATACGGTGATCCCCCAAATCTTTGCCCAAGCGCTTGGGCTGTCTGTCGAGGGGATCACGATCCTCGGCGGTGACACCGATATCACGCCGGACGCGGGCAAAACCTCTGCCTCGCGGCAGACCTTTGTATCGGGCAACGCCGCACTGAGGACCGGAGAGGCGCTGCGGGCGCAGATCCTGCGGCAGGTCAATGCGGGCCCCGCCGCGCAGATCGGCTGCCAAGACGGGCAGCTCACAGTGACCGACGGCGGGCGCACGCAGCCCCTTGATCTGACGCGGCTGCCGGTCGATGCGCAGGGCTATGTGCTGCAGGCGCAGGAAAGCTATGATCCGCCGGTCAAACCGCTGGATGAAAACGGGCAGGGCGTGCCCTATGCGCAGTTCGGCTATGCCGCGCATCTGGTGGTGGTCGAGGTGGATATCGCCCTTGGCCTGTGCCGCCCGCTGCGCTTTGTCGCCGCCCATGACGTGGGCCGCGCAATCAACCCCTTGTTGGTCGAGGGGCAGGTACAGGGTGGCATTGCCCAAGGGCTTGGTATGGCGCTGATGGAGGAGTATATCCCCGGGCGCACCGAGAACCTGCATGACTATCTGGTGCCGACCATCGGCGACGTTCCCCCGATCGAGACGCTGATCCTGGAGGTGGCTGACGCCCACGGCCCCTACGGCGCGAAAGGTCTGGGCGAACACGTGCTGATCCCCACCGCGCCCGCGATCCTCAACGCGATCTACCATGCCACCGGTGCGCGCGTGACGCAGACACCGGCCACGCCGACGCGCCTGCGCGCAGCCCTAAAGGAGGCCGGACATGCCTGACGACCTGCGCGACCCCAAGCCTGTGAAAATCCGCTGCGATGCCTGCCCGGTGATGTGTTTCATCGCCGACGGCAAATCCGGCGCCTGCGACCGCTATGCCAACCACGCGGGCGAGCTGGTGCGGCTGGACCCGCTGACCGTGATCCAGTCGGGGGCCAAGGCCGTCGCTTTTCTGGATCAGGGCGACAACGCGCAAGATTGGGACGGCGACGTCATTCAGGGCGGGCGCGATTTCGTCACCGCCGTGGGGGCGGGGACCACCTATCCAGATTACAAACCCGCGCCCTTCATCGTCAGCCAAGAGGTCGAGGGCGTGGATATGATCACCGTCGTGACCGAGGGCATTTTTTCGTATTGCGGGGTCAAGGTGAAGATCGACACCGACCGCCACATCGGCGACGAGCGCGCCGTGGTGCGCGTTGACGGAGAGGCGATCGGCCATGTGATGACCTCTGAATACGGGTCCAAGATGCTGTCTTTGGGCGGGGTCGAGCATCTGACCGGCGGCTCCAAGAAAGAAGGCCGCGTGACCTGTGACGCGCTGCTGCGCCTATGTAACCGTGAACCGGTCGAGGTTACCATCGACGGCGGCGTCACCATGGTGGTCGAGGCGGGCAAAGCGCCGATCATCAACGGCGTCCCGGAAAAGCTGATGCGCGTGGGCTGCGGGTCAGCGACCATCGGAATGTTCGCCAAACAATGGCACGGGCATGTGGACGAGGTCGTCGTTGTCGATGATCACATCACCGGCGTGCTGACAGAACACGAGGCGGGCAAAGGGCTGGATATGACCCCCTCTGGCATCCGCGTGAACGGGCGGCGGTCGACGCCGGGGCGGTATTTTCAGGTGGCGGACCCCGGCACCGGATGGGGCGGTACCGATGTCGAAGACCCGCTGACCATCCTGCGTGACGCTGACCCGAAGCGAGCCTGGCCGGGGCTCCGGCTGCTGATGATCTCTACCACCGGAGAGCAATGGGCCTATTTCACGCTGGATGACGATCTGATCCCGCAACCCGCCAAGATCACGCCCGAGCTGCTGGTCGTCGCGGACCGCATCGCCGAGAATTGCGAACCCTCGCTTTGTTCGGTGCTGTTCATGGGAGGGGCGGGCGGCAGTCTGCGCGCCGGCGTGACAGAGAACCCCGTGCGGCTGACGCGGTCGGTCAAGGAATCGCTGACCCATGTGTCCTGCGGCGGGGCCGAGGCCTATGTCTGGCCGGGGGGCGGCATTACCGTCATGGTGGATGTCATGGATATGCCCACGAACTCTTTCGGTTATGTACCCACACCCGCGCTGGTGGCACCGATCGAATTCACCCTGCGGCGCGAGGATTACGGCACGCTTGGCGGGCATATGGAGCATATCCAGCCCGTGCGTGATGTGGTCACCGATGATGTGCGACGGGTGGCGCAGCAACTTCTGCAACCCGACCCTAATGCGCGGGAAAACTACGGCTGGTCGAAGGACAAGACATGACGGCACAGGCGGCTCTTCTCCCCGGTGGCAGGCTGCATCTGTCCCACGGCCCGATTGATCTGGTCATCGGGGCGGATGGCGCGCGAGATCTGGCGTTTCGCGCGGGTTTCGATCGCTTTGGCACGATCCTGTCCGAACTGACGGCAGAGCTGCCCCTGCTGCGCCGCCCTGTGGGCACCAAACCGAAAGGCAAGATCGCCCGCGCCATGTACCGCGCCGCCTTGCCCCATGCCGACGGGCTGACCACGCCGATGATCTGCGTCGCCGGTGCCGTCGCGGCAGAGGTATTGTCGGCCATGGTGGATGCCGCCGATCTGACCCGCGCCTATGTGAACAACGGTGGCGATATCGCGCTGCATCTGACCGAGGGCGCGCGTTTTGACGTGGGCATCGCGGGGCTGGACGGGCGGTCGCTTGGCACCGTCACGATCCGCAGCAATGACCCCATCCGCGGCATCGCCACCAGCGGGCAGGGCGGGCGCAGCCAGTCTTTGGGCATCGCCGACAGTGTCACCGTGCTGGCCCGATCCGCCGCGATGGCCGATGCGGCGGCGACCAAACTTGGCAACGCCGTCGATCTGCCCGCCCATCCCGCGATCCAGCGCAGCCCCGCGAACCGGTTGCACGACGACAGTGACCTTGGTGCGGCCCCGGTGGTCACCCATGTCGGGCCGCTCTCCTCCGCCGATGTTAACCAAGCGCTTACCACCGGCGCGACAGCGGCGCAGGGTTTGCGCGACCTTGGCCTCATCTTTGGCGCGGCGCTTTTTCTGCGCGACCAACATACTGTCATCGGCTTGCCCGAAACCCTGAAATCCCTAGTGAAAGCCCCCGAATATGCCTGAGGTTATGACCCGCAAAATCGTCACCAGCGTCGAAGAGATTTTCCACGAAGGCGGCCCCCGCGCCAATACGCCGCTGAAACGCGGGTCGGTCATGGCTGTGATCCAAAACCCCTATGCAGGCTCTTATATCGAGGACATCCAGCCCTTTATGGAAGACCTCAAACCGCTGGGAGTCGCGATGGCGCAAAAGCTGCTGGCGGCGCTCGGGGTCGAGGCGGCACAGATCGAAGGCTACGGCAAAGGCAGCATCGTCGGCACGGGTGGAGAGCTGGAGCACGGTGCGCTCTGGCACGCCCCCGGCGGCTATGCCATGCGCGACGTGCTTGGGGGGTCGAAGGCGATTGTGCCGTCGACGAAAAAGGTCGGCGCGGCGGGGGTGCGGCTGGATGTGCCTGTGACCCATGTCGATGCCTCTTATGTCCGCAGCCATTTCGATTCAATCGAGGTCGGCCTGAATGACAGCCCCCGCGCCGATGAAATGGCGGTGATCCTTGTGATGACCACAGGGGCACGTATCCACAACCGCGCGGGCGGGTTGGATGCAAAGGAAATCGAAGGAAAGGATGGCCTGAGATGAGCGCCGACATTCGCAAAATCGCCACTTGGGTCGAAGAGACTCACCGCGAGATCGGGCAGCAGATATCGCCCCCCACGCGCAAGGCCGTTGCTGTGGCCGTGATCAAAAACCCCTTTGCAGGCTCTTATACCGAGGACCTGACCCCGCTGATGGACATCGGCGCAGAGCTGGGGGGATTGCTGGGCGATAAATGTGTTGCGGCCCTTGGGATCACCCCCGCGCAGGCCGAAAGCTATGGCAAGGCCGCGATGGTGGGCGAGGGCGGAGAGCTGGAACACGCCGCCGCGATCCTGCACCCGAAACTGGGCGCACCGCTGCGGGTCGCGGTTGAAAAGGGGGCCGCACTGGTGCCGTCGTCGAAAAAGATGGGCGGGCCGGGGCAGGTGCTTGACGTGCCTTTAGGGCACAAGGACGCCGCCTATGTGCGCAGCCATTTCGACGGGATCGAGGTGCGGTTGAACGACGCGCCGCGCGCGGGCGAGATACTGGTGGCCGTGGCTGTCACAGATTCCGGGCGCCCCTTGCCCCGTGTCGGCGGGCTGACCCATGCCGAGGCCGAAGGCAAAGACGGCCTGCGTTAGAGCCTATAGTTTCTCGAGCAGGGCCAGTAGCCGGTCCACTTCGCGCGGGGTGAGGTTGCCGACGGTCTCGGCCGAGATTTCCTGCGCGGTGGCAATCGCCTTGGCGGTCACCGCGATGCCTTCGTCGGTCAGCGAAATCTCCAGCCGCCGCATGTCGGTCTTTGACGGGGTCGAATGGACCAGCCCCTTTTTGCGCAACCGGTCGATCACGCCTTTGGTGGTTGCCGCGTCCATCCCGACCAGACGCCCCAGATGGTTCTGGCTGATCCGCGCCTCGTCGCGCAGCTTGGCCAGTACGGCGAATTGTGTCGGCGTGATATCCGGCATCCGCCGGTTAAAGATCTCAAGGTGGCGCTGGTTCGCGAGGCGCAGCTTGAACCCGATCTGTTGTTCCAACGCATAGTCTGCGGTCAGGGTCAGGTCTTGTGTGGTTTCAACCAAGGTTCTTATCCAGTGCTCTTGGGTCAATGCGTATAGATTAGGCACTATCATCCCACGGTTTCCATCTGGGGTCTATATCAGATGGGGCGCAAGAAATTGTTTGACAGCTAACAATTTTTTGGTCCTTCATGAAGCTGTGCAGAGCAAGGAGTGAACCGATGTCCTTTGTCAGAAACGCTTGGTACGTTGCGGGTTGGTCTACCGATTTTGGCGATGAGCTGGTGCCGCTGACATTGCTTGCGCAGAACCTAGTAGCCTACCGCACCAGCGATAGCCAGATCGCCGTGCTCGAAGATCGCTGCCCGCACCGGCTGCTGCCGCTGTCCAAGGGCAAGCGCATCGGCGACACCATTCAATGCGGCTATCACGGCATGACCTTTGGCGCGGACGGTGCCTGCGTGCGGGTGCCGGGGCAATCGAACCTGCCCAAATCCGCCTATGTTGACAGCTATCCGGTGCTGGAACGCTACGGCATTGTGTTCATCTGGATGGGCGACGCCGACAAGGCCGACCCCGCGCTGGCCTTTGACTTGCCCGAGCTGGGTCAGGAGGGGTGGCACGTCCACCACGGGGACAAGCTGCATATCCGCGCAAATTACCTCAACGTTGCCGAAAACCTTGTGGATCCGGCGCATGTCAGCTTTGTCCACCCGACGACATTGGGCAATGCGGCCTCTGAAAACGTACCCGTGCACGTCAAAACCGCAGACGAGGTGATCGTGGCATGGCGCTGGATCAGAGACGCGGAACCCATCGGGTTTTTCAAGGCATTCGGCGGCTTTAGCGGCAATGTGGACCGCTGGCATTATTACTATCTGCACATGCCCTCGACCGCCGTGATTGACTTTGGGTCGTCTGATGCAAAGCTTGAACTTCCCGAAGATCAGCGCAACAAAGGCGTGCGTATCTTTGCGCTCCATTTCGTCACACCCGTGACAGAGGACTATACGATCGACCACTGGATGCACCTGCGCAACACCGCCCTTGGCGATGACGCCGCGTCGGACCAAATGGACGCGATGTTCCGCGTAGCATTTGCCGAGGACAAGGCGATTTTGGAAGCCGTCCACCAAGAAGAACAGCGCCCCCAAAAACGCAAGCCCATCCGCATCGCTATCGACAAAGCGCCCAACGTCTACCGCAAACGCATCCGCGACCGGATCGAGGCAGAGGCGACGGACGATCTGGGCGACCCCGTCGCACCGGTCTTTGTCCAGCATGACTGATCCATAAAAAGCAAAGCCGCAGCAGACGGCACACCCCAACACGAGAGGACCATCACATGAACAGAAAGACATTCCTGAACAGCGTCATAGGGGCCTTTGCCCTTGGCGTCACCGGCTTTGCCGTATCGGCGCAGTCGGGCGACCCGATCAAAGTCGGAGAGATCAACCACTACAAACGTCTCGCCGCCTTTGCCGAGCCGTATAAACAGGGCATCGAACTGGCGCTTGAGGAAATCAACGCCGATGGCGGTGTGCTGGATCGCCCGCTCGAATTCATCTTCCGCGACGATCAGGGCGACCCCGGTGAAGCGATCAAAATCGCCGAAGAGCTGATGACCAGCGAAGGCACCGTGATGATCACCGGTTCGATCCTATCGAACGTCGGTCTGGCGATCTCCTCGGTCGCGGCGGAAAAGGGCTGGGTGTACCTCGCCGCCGAACCGCTGGCCGATGCCCTGACCTGGAGCCAAGGTAACCCCTGGACCTTCCGCCTGCGGACCTCGACCTATATGCAGGCCGCGATGCTGGCGGAACAGGCCGCCAAGACCGATGCCGTGAAATACGCGACCATCGCGCCGAACTACGCCTACGGCAAAGACGCGGTGGCCGCCTTTAAGGAAGTGCTGACCGAACTGAAGCCCGAGGTCGAATTCGTCGGAGAGCAATGGCCCGCCCTGTTCAAGATCGACGCCGGTGCCGAGGTTCAGGCGCTGGAGCGGTCCAAGCCGGACGCGATCTATAACGTGACCTTCGGCCCCGACCTTGCCAAGTTCGTCCGCGAAGGCACCACCCGTGGTCTGTTCGACGGGCGCACGGTCTATGGCCTGCTTTCGGGCGAGCCGGAATACCTTGAACCACTGGCCGACGAAGCCCCCGAAGGCTGGGTCGTGACCGGCTATCCCTGGTATGACTTCTCGGATGAAGACGGCGCGAACAAGCCTTTCGTTGATGCCTATCAGGCGAAATTCGACGAAACGCCAAAGCTCGGGTCTCTCGTCGGGTATATGACCGCACAAAGCATCGCCGCCGCGATCAGCAAGGCGGGATCGACCGAGGGTGACGCGATCCGTATGGCTTTCGAAGGGCTGGATGTGGCGACGCCCGTGGGCGACATCACCTTCCGCGAGATCGACAATCAGGCCACCATGGGGGCCTTTGTCGGGAAGACCATGCTCAAGGACGGTGCGGGCGTCATGACCGACTGGACCTATCTGGACGGTGCCGACTACCTGCCGTCTGACGAAGAGGTGTCGAAACTGCGTCCGGCAGAATAATCCGGACCCGCAGCCAAGGGGGGAGGCCCCCTTGGGTGCATCTGACCCCATCCCCCAACATCAAGAGGTGCCCATGGGCCTTTTCATCGCACAGATTCTGACTGGGCTTGCCAATGCGGGTGCGCTCTTCATGGTTGCCTCTGGGCTGTCGCTGATCTTTGGCGTCACGCGGGTGGTGAATTTTGCCCATGGGTCGTTCTATATGCTGGGGGCTTATGTCGGCTATTCGCTGATGCAGGTGCTGCCGGGCATGGTCGGCTTCTGGGGAGCGATCCTGCTGGCGGGGCTGATTGTCGGGCTGATCGGGGTGATCGTCGAGATCTGCGTGCTGCGCCCTGTCTACAGCGCGCCTGAACTGTTCCAGCTGGTCGCGACCTTTGGCGTGATCCTTGTCATTCAGGATCTGGCGCTGATGATCTGGGGCCCGCAAGATCTGCTGGGCCCGCGCGCGCCGGGGCTGAAAGGGGTGATCCGCATCATGGGGGAACCCGTGCCGCAATATGACATCGCGCTGATCATCATCACGCCCTTCGTCGCCATCGCCCTGTGGTATCTGATCACGAAAACTCGTGTCGGCACCTTGGTGCGCGCCGCGACGCAAGACCGCGAGATGGTCGGTGCCCTTGGGGTCAATCAGGCGTGGCTGTTCACGGGCGTCTTCTTTCTGGGCTGTGCGCTTGCAGGGCTTGGCGGCGCGTTGCAACTGCCCAAGGGTGGTGCCGATCTGCTGATGGATTTCAGCATTATCGGGTCGGTCTTTGTGGTCGTGGTCATCGGCGGCATGGGGTCGCTGCCGGGGGCCTATCTGGCGGCGGTGATCATCTCGGTCCTGAATGTGTTTGGCGTGACCTATGCGCCGCAATCGACGCTTGTGCTGATGTTTGTCGTCATGGTGATCGTCCTGATGTTCCGCCCCTTCGGCCTGCTCGGGAAAGAGGAGATCGCGGGCGAGCATGGCCAGACCGGAGAGCCGGAGCGCCCGATCAAGCCCGCGGGCAATCGGATGCGCTTGCTGGTGATGGCGGGGCTGTTCATCCTTGCGCTGCTGCCGTTCTACGGCGGGAATTTCGCCGTGGTGCTGGTGACCGACATCATGATCTTCTGTCTCTTCGCCGCCTCGCTGCATTTCATGCTGGGGCAGGGCGGGCTGGTCAGCTTTGGCCATGCGGCCTTCTTTGGCGGGGGGGCCTATGCCGCGGCGCTGTTTGTGACCTATGCCGACACTCCGATGGAGCTGGCGCTGGTGCTGGCCCCAATCTGCGCGGGGCTGGCCGCCGTGGTGATCGGGTGGGTCTGCCTGCGGTCCACCGGTGTCTACTTTGCCATGCTGACGCTGGCCTTCGGGCAACTGCTGTGGAGCCTTGCCTTCCAGTGGGGTGATGTGACGGGGGGCGACGACGGGCTGGTCAACATCTGGCCGTCCGATTGGGCCTCTGACAATGATGTCTATTACTACCTCGCTTTTGTCTTCTGCATCGGGGGCATCCTGCTGCTGCGCCAAGCGGCGCATGCGCCCTTTGGCTATGCCATGCGCGCGGCCCGCGACAGTGCGCGACAAGCCGAGGCGATGGGGATCAACACCAAACGCATCCAATGGGTCGCCTTTACCTTTGCGGGCATCATGGCGGGGCTCGCGGGCGGGTTGTTCGTCTTCTCCAAGGGAAGCATCTTCCCGAACGAGCTTGAAACCGCCCGCAGTTTCGACGCGCTGATCGTGGTGTTTCTGGGCGGGGTGAAGACCCTGTCGGGCGGCTGGGTCGGCGGGGCCTTCTTTGAGGGCGTCAAAGACTATCTGACCCGCTTTGAATATTGGCGCCTCGCCTTGGGCCTGCTGATCATCTTTGTCGTGATCCTTGGCCCCGAAGGTATCGTCGGATCGCTGCGCAAGGCGGGCGAACGCATTGGCCTGCTGAAAACACCGGAGGACGCGAAATGAGCCCGATCCTGTCTGTGCGCAACCTGTCCCGCAATTTCGGTGCCATCAAGGCGGTGGATGACGTGAGCTTTGATCTCGCCAAGGGCGAGCTGCTGGCGCTGATCGGCCCCAATGGCGCGGGGAAAAGCACCTGTTTCAATATGCTGATGGGACAGCTCAAGCCGTCGTCGGGCACCGTGCAGCTGATGGGCAAGAACATCGCGGGCATGCAGCCGCGAAAGATCTGGCGCATGGGGGTGGGGCGGACGTTCCAGATCACCGCGACCTATGCCTCGATGACCGTAGTCGAGAACGTGCAGATGGCGCTGATGTCGCATCACAAGCGGCTCTATTCCCTGACCACTTTCGCCCATAAACTCTACCGCGACGAGGCGCTGGCGCTGCTTGATACCGTGGGCATGGCCGACCAGTCCGAACGCCACTGCGCGGTGCTGGCCTATGGCGACCTCAAACGGCTCGAACTGGCGGTTGCGCTGGCCAATGACCCGATCCTGCTGCTGATGGATGAACCCACCGCTGGCATGGCCCCGCGTGAACGGATCGCGCTGATGCAGCTGACCGCCGATATACTAGAGCAACGGGGCATCAGCGTGTTGTTTACCGAACATGACATGGACGTGGTCTTTGCCCATTCGCACCGCATCATGGTGCTGAACCGTGGCCAGCTGATCGCCGACGGCACCGTTGACGAGATCCGCAACAACCCGCAGGTGCAAGAGGTCTATCTGGGCGGCGGCACGCTGTTCAAAGCGCAGGAGGATGCCCATGCTTGAGGTGAACGGCGTCAATTCATTCTACGGCAAGGCGCAGGTGCTGAATGACCTGAACTTTACAGTGGATCGCGGCACTGTCGTCGCCCTGCTGGGGCGCAATGGTGCGGGCAAGACCACGACGATGAAATCCATCATGCAGCTGGTGCGGCCACGGCAGGGCAAGATCATCTATCAGGGCCAAGACATCACCGGCTGGCCCAGCCACAAGGTCGCGCGCAACGGTCTGGGCTATGTCCCCGAGGAACGCCGGATTTTCACCCAGCTTACCGTGCTGGAAAACCTTGAGGTCGGCCGCCAGCCCCCCCGCGACGGCTGCACCACCTGGACCGAGGACATGGTTTTCGACCTCTTCCCCAACCTCGCCGAACGCCGTCACAACCGCGGCAAAGCGCTGTCGGGGGGCGAGCAGCAGATGCTGACCATCGCCCGCACCCTGATGGGCAACCCGGCGTTCATCCTGCTGGATGAACCCTCCGAAGGCATCGCGCCGGTGATCGTCGAACAGATGGCCCGCGTGATCCTGCAACTCAAGGCAGAGGGGCTGACGGTGCTGCTGTCCGAACAGAACCTGCATTTCGCGCAAGCGGTCGCCGATGGCGTGGTGATCATCGAACACGGCACACAGAAATTCGTCGGCACGCTCGCCGCGCTGCAATCGCAGCCGGAAATTCGGGATCAATATCTGTCGGTTTAGGGGTGGTGCCCGCGATCACAAGGCTCGTTCAGGCAAAGGTCTCTGCCACGATTTCTTTCGCGAAAGTCGCATCCAATACGCCGCGGTTCAACAAGCGATACCAGAATGCACCGTGGATCATGGTCGACAATACCTCGACGTTGCGCGCGGGTGAAAGCGCCCCTTGGTCCTGCGCCCGACGCAGCATCAGGGTCATCATCTGCTCGCGCGGCAGAACGAATTTGGCATGGAACGACGCGTGAAACTTCGCGTCTTGCTGTGACGATGCAATCAGCGACCGGATCGTTGCGCCGTCCAGCTTCAGGTGTTCGAAAACCTTGATCAGGAAGTCTTCCAGCTGCGCCCTATAGTCTTGCGCGCGCTCCATATCCGGTTCAGCGGCATAGGAATTCGTCGCCTCGAATATCGCTTCGAGGATGAGGTCCGCCTTTGTATCCCAGCGATTGTAGAGCGTTTGGCGCGCAACGCCCGCCTCGGCAATAATCGCCGCGATAGAGACTTTTTCGTAGCCCGTTTCCCGCACAAGCCGCAGCGCGGCGGCTTTCAAAGCGGCGCTGGCTTCCTCGTTCGCGGGGCGTCCGCCCGACTTCTTTACCGACATGCACAGCTCCTGTTCATCGATGCAGCGTGGTATGACATTGATTGTTAGACTGCGATCTACTAAATGCAAGTAGACCGCAGTCTATTATCCCGTTGGAGCCAAGATGTCTCAAATTTCCTTGTCCTCAAGCCGCGCGTTCGCTGTGACCGCGACCCTCGGCCTGCTCTCCCTTTTTCCGCCATTGGCAACCGACATGTATCTGGCCGCCCTCGGGGATCTTGCGACGTCGATGAACGCCACCCATACGGCGGCCGAGCTCTCGCTTTCTCTCTTTTTTCTGGGGCTCTGTTTCGGGCAAATCCTGATCGGCCCGTTGACCGATACCTACGGGCGCAAGGGGCCGCTTTTGATCGGCACCGTCCTTTTCACCGTGACCTCTCTTGTTCTGCCGTTGCTCAGCGACATCGCGTGGTTCAACGCACTTCGTTTCATTCAGGCCATCGGGGCGAGCGCGGGCATGGTCGTGGGGCGCGCCATGATCAAAGACCTGTACGAAGGGCGGAAGGCGGCGAAAGTCATGACGGTACTTGTCATGTTGCTGACGCTGGGCCCCATCGCCTCGCCCACGTTGGGCAGCCTGTTGCTTGAAGCGTTTGGTTGGCGTTCCATCTTTGCGACGATGGCCCTTATCAGCCTTGTCGCGCTGGTCTTGTCCGTGATCACCTTGCCCGAGACACTGCCCACCGAAGGCCGCCAGCCTCGGCCCTTCCGCACGGGTGCAAAAACCGCCAAGCGGCTCCTGTCCGAGCGCGGATTCCTCATCATGGCGCTGGTTGCGGGGCTTATTCAAAGCGGCATGTTCGCGTTTATCACGGGATCCTCTGGGGTCTTCCAAGGGATCTTCGGGCTGAGTTCAATCGGCTTTGGCCTCATGTTCGCGGCTATTGCGACCGCACTTATCATCTTTGGCCGCATCAATGGCATGCTGTTGAACCACTATAGCCCCGAACAGATCCTCACCGCCGTCTTGCCGCTGTTTTTCGCCGCTACTTTGGTGCTGGCGCTGCTGTCGCAGACAAGCTCGCTTCTGGTATTCGCCATTCCGCTGTGGATATCGATTGGTTGCGTCGGGCTGCTTTCCGCGAATGCGATGTCCATCGCGATGTCGCTGACAGAGAAAGGTGCCGGCATGGGATCGGCGTTGCTGGGGGCGATCCAGTTTGCCCTTGCCTTTGCCGTCTCTACCTCTGTCGCGATTGGCGGGACAGCTACGGCGCTCCCCATGTCCCTTGGGCTTGCGATCCCTGCTGGGCTGGCAACGGTGCTGTTCTTCGTGGCAGGGCGCTTCACCGTGCCTTCGTCATCGCGACTGACCTCCTAAGCCCCATGCGTGTAGAGGTGGGCAGTCGCACCCGCCCCGACACGACTTCGCCAATCCGAAACCGCTGAAACGCGCCACCCGACAGCGACATCCAAGCGTTACTGGCACCGCATATATGAGCTGGGATATGGGTCGGGCTGGCCGCTGAGTTGAACAAAACTGCACATAATTACTATTATAAGTTACAGTTTTCGCACAAAGGCGCGACAGGGAACGCGTCCCATTAGACGAGAACTGTCTCCGCTCTCGCCGGCTACAACGAACGTCAGCGATAGCATCCCACGTCTCGACGCGGCTTCAGACGCCGGACGCCCCTATCTGGCGGCGGCCAATGCGGCGCGCAGGGTTGCTCTGTCACCGATATGGTTCGCGAGGATGAGGATCAGGCGGGCGTTGAATGCGTCGCTTTCGTCCTTGCTTCGCCCTTCATGTGCGCAAAGCAATTCATCATAGAACCCGTCCGGATCCTTGATGTTCGGTTGAAGGTTGAGCCCCATCGTTACTGCCCCTTTCCTGTTGCGATGTCTACCGCTGACCGGATGTCTGCGGCGCTTGCGCGGGTCCAGCGTGCGGCGACATGCTGGTCCGGGCGGATCAGGTAGATGCCGCAGGGCGTGTCGCCGAGGTAGCGTGCCGCAATGGCTCCGCTGGGATCGTCGGTTTGCGTGTTCAGCGTGACGGTGTTTACCGTGACCCCGCCAACCTCGGCCAGCGCGGGCGGGTCGGTATTGATCGCCAGAACGGTGAACACGCCGCCCACTACATCCAGCAAGAAGCCGTCCCTCAAGGGCGCGTCGCTGCAGGTGGCACCAACACGGCTTGTCGCGGGGCCATTCAGCGCATCGGGGCCGTTCAGTGACAGCCCGTCATAGACACATGGCACGGACAAACGACCGGAATTCACCAAGGGCCTTGCAAAGGGGTGACGGTGTGCGAGGCTCAACACCGCATTGCGGAAAATCTTGCTCATCTCTGTTTTGGGGGTAAGGAAATCCGTTGCGCGGGTGGAATTCAGGATATTCTCGTCAGCGCCGTGGACCCGCTCTTGCGAATAGCTGTCGAGCAGGCGGTCGGGAGCCAAGCCCTTGATCACCAGATCAAGTTTCCACGCCAGATTGTCCGCGTCCTGCACGCCAGAGTTGGCCCCCCGCGCCCCGAAGGGAGAGACCTGATGCGCGCTGTCGCCCGCAAAGAGCACCCTGCCGTGTCGAAACTTTTCCATACGCCGACATTGGAACGTGTAGATCGAGGTCCATTCGAGCTCGTATTCCGCCCCCTCGCCCAACATGGCATCCACGCGGGCGCGGATATTCTCGGGCTTCAGTTCCTTGGCGCGGTCAATGTCCCACCCCAGTTGGAAATCGATCCGCCAGATATCGTCGGGCTGCTTGTGTAGAAGCGCCGACGCGCCGCTGTCTTTGAAGGGCGGCTCGAACCAGAACCAGCGTTCGGTCGGGAAATCGGCCTTCATCTTCACATCGGCGATCAGGAAATTATCCTCGAACACGCGGCCCTCAAAGCTCAGGCCCAGCTTCTCGCGCGTGGGAGACCGTGCGCCATCGCAAGCGACCAGCCAGTCGGCCTCAAGCTGGTAGGGGCCGTCGGGTGTGTTGATATCCAGCACCACGTGATCGCCCTGCGGTGTCACACCCGTGACCGCGTTGCGCCCGCGGATTTCAATGGGCGCGCCGTCAGATTGCGCCACACGGATTTCATCCACGAGGTATTTCTCGAAATAGGGCTGTTGCAGGTTGATAAACGCCGGAGCCCTATGGCCGTCTTCGGGTTGCAGATTGAATTCGAACACCCTTTCATCGCCATGAAACACTTTGCCGACGTTCCACTGAACGCCCTTGTCGATCATCGCTTTGCCCGCGCCAAGGCGGTCGCAGATCTCGAGCGTGCGTTTGGCAAAACAGATGGCGCGACTGCCCTGTCCGACACCTTCATGATCATCCAATACCACAACAGGTGTGCCCTTGCGCCCAAGATCAAGCGCCAGCGCCATCCCGATGGGCCCGCCCCCGACGATCACCACAGGGTGACGCCGGGGGGCAAGATCTTGATCCGCTCCCTTTTGGTAGGGGTATAGTTTGAACGCGAGATCATAGCGCATATCGACCATGGTTTGCCCTCCCAGACCTGGCCTTAGCCCTGCAACTGCGCCCACATTTCCAGATCGCGCTTGTCTGTCCAGATACGCGGATGCCAGATGCCGCGGGCCTCGTCGAAGGCGCGGCTGACGTTGAACGGCAGGCAGTGCTCGTAGATCGCGTAATCCTTGAACTTCGGGTCGCATTCCGCGCGCACCGCATCCCATGCCTCTTTCAACGTGCCGCCTTTCATGGCGACCCGCTGCGCTGGCTTGAAGGTGCTTTCGACGAAATCACGCGTGCTTTCAATCGCACGTTCGACGGCGTCCTTGCCGATCAAGGCGCCCCCCCGACCCGGTGCGATCGCATCCACGTCATAGGCCTTGATGTTATCGAGCGTTTGCCCCCAGTCGCCGAAGTATCCGTCGCCGCAATAGCAGGCCGAATGATCCTCAACGATGTCGCCGGTGAACATGACGTTCTGATCCGGCACATGGATCACCGCATCACCCGCCGTATGGGCGCGGCCGATGTGTTTGATATCAACACGACGTTTGCCCAGATAGACGGTCATGCTGTCGCTGAATGTGGTGGTCGGGTAGGTCAGCCCGGGGATTGTTTCATGCCCCTCGAACAACCGGGGAAAGCGTTGGAATTCGCTGTCCCAATCTTCCTGGCCGCGTTCCTCGACCATCGCGCGGGCAACGTCGGACATGATGATCTGCTGTGCCCCATAAGCAGAGGCCCCCAACACGCGCACCGCGTGATAATGGGTCAGCACCACATGGCTGATCGGCTTGTCGGTGACTTCGCGCACCTTCTCGATGACCTTATTGGCCAGACGCGGCGTCGCCTGTGCCTCTACAATCATGACGCTCTCATCGCCGATGATCACGCCCGAATTCGGGTCGCCTTCCGCGGTGAAGGCCCACAGGCCCTCGCCGACTTCGTCAAAGGTGACTTTCTTCTCTGTCATATCCCCTTGGGATGCGAATGCTTTTGCCATGGTTCTGGTCCTTTTACTTAGGGGAATTTGTTGCGGATCGAACGGTGCTTTGGCACCTGCCCGACCCCACCTGATACCCGTCACGCCCTGCGGTACCGCGCCGGGTCAACGTTGTGCTTTCACCGGCCGGAGTCCGCTTCATTTCTTGCCCGGTGTCCCGTCGAACTTCTTTTCGATGTCCGCCCAGCAATCGATGTAATCATCCTGCAAGGGGGCCTCCTGTCCGGCAAATTTCGTGAGTTGCTGCGGGAAGCGGGTCTCGAACATGAACGACATCGTATTGTCGAGCTTTTGGGCCGTCAGCTCTGCGTTGGAGGCCCCCTCGAAGGCATTGCGATCAGGCCCGTGCGGCAGCATCATATTGTGCAAGCTGATCCCGCCGGGAATAAAGCCTTTGGGCTTCGCGTCATACTGGCCGTAGATATTACCCATCAATTCGGACATGATATTCTTGTGATACCACGGCGGGCGGAACGTATCTTCCGCCACCATCCAGCGTTCCCGGAACAAGACAAAGTCGATATTCGCCGTCCCTTCGACACCGGACGGCGCGGTGAGAACGGTAAAGATCGACGGGTCAGGATGGTCGAACAGCACCGCCCCCACGGGGCAATAGGTGCGCAGATCATATTTCACCGGCGCGTAGTTCCCGTGCCATGCCACCACATCAAGCGGCGACTGCCCGATCTTGGTTTCATGAAATTCCCCGCACCATTTCACCGTCACGGTAGAGGGGACTTCGCGGTCTTCAAACGCGGCAACGGGCGCTTTGAAATCGCGCGGGTTGGCCATGCAGTTGGCCCCGATCGGCCCACGATTAGGCAGCTCGAACTTTTGGCCGTAGTTCTCGCAGACAAACCCGCGGCACGGCCCTTCAAGCACTTCGACACGGTAGACCAGCCCCCGCGGAATGATCGCGATTTCCTGCGGCGCGAGATCAATGATCCCCAGTTCAGTGGAAAACCGAAGACGCCCTTCCTGCGGGACAATCAGCATCTCGCTGTCGGCAGAATAGAAATACGCATCAACCATGGAGGCATTCACAAGATACACATGGGTCGCCATGCCGACCTGCGTATGGACATCCCCCGCCGTCGTCATCGTGCGCATCCCCGTCAGCCATGTCAGCGGCGTGTCTGTGTGCGGCAGCGGATCCCAGCGATATTGCCCAAGGCTCGTGACATCCGCGACGATGTTGGGCGCGGATTTCCAAAGCGGCAGATCGATCTTGTGATACCGGTGCGAGTGTTTGACCGACGGGCGAATGCGGTAGCACCAGGTACGTTCGTTCTGATGGCTTGGTGCCGTAAAGGCGGTCCCGCTAAGCTGCTCACCATAAAGCCCGTAGTTGCATTTTTGCGGGCTGTTCATCCCTTGCGGCAAGGCATCCGGCAGCGCTTCTGTCTCGAAATCATTCCCGAAGCCCGGCATGTATCCGGCGTTGGCCCCGGGAAGAGACGGGGCTTGGGTCATACGGGTCGGATGTTTTTCGACAGTCATACTCGGCTCCTCGCGTTCCACTAGCGCTTGCCTAAAGGTTGCATTTGTAACTAACAACTGGTTTTTTTGGGGGCGGTGTGAGGTGGTTTGGGGGCTGGGTAAAGCATCTGGCGTCAGTTCCGCCGCGCCAATGTCGGCCCCACTACAGCTGCCGGACACGTCCCGAACAGATAACGGCACCCTAGCACGGCATCCTTGCAAAAACCGTTCTGGACTTCACAACGCCTGTGCGCATTATCTACCGTTTGGTCTATGCAACGCCCAAAGCGCATATTGGAGAAGAATATATGAAAACGATAGTTCTCGCTGTTTTCAGCCTGCAGGGGAATGGTGCGGAGCGCGTTGTTCAAACACTGGCGCGAAATATAAACGCATTGGGTGGCTCGGCGCATATTGTTATATTTAAAGACACTATTGATCTGCCGCTAGATAACGGAGTTCATATCCACAAATTTCCGTACCGTGCTTTTCGATCGCTACCTCGAAAAATCCGCCCCAAGATTGCGGCGAAATTTTTTGACCGATTTATCAGGAAGAACATCGGGACGCCTGATCTGGTGCTTTCCAACCTTCATCCCGTCGATTTTATTCTTTCAAAGAGCCGGCTCCCGAATATTCATTTTATCATGCATAATAATACGTCGCAGGAGTATGCTCTTGATGGTGCCGCCGACCCTCGCCTCAATCGACTGAAGCAGATCTACAGCGGAAAAAAATGTATCTGCGTCAGCAAGGGCGTCGAAGAGGACATGCAGGCGCTGTTTGGGCAATCGCTCGAGACCCGCACAATCTACAACCCGGTTGAACCGGCTTTGATCCAACAGCAGGCTGGTGAACCAGTGCCGCCCCGGAAGGACTATATCGTCAACGTAGGCAAGTTCAAAAAAGCCAAGCGCCACGATCGTCTGCTACATGCATATGCGCAGGCAAAGACCCCGTATGACCTGCTGCTCGTCGGGTCCGGACCCTTGCTGGGAGAAACCAAAGCATTGGCGCAGTCTTTGGGCATCGCAGACCGCGTGCATTTTGTGGGCTTCCAGAAAAACCCGTTCCCGTTGATCAAAGCGGCAAAATTCATGGTTGTATCGTCGGAATATGAAGGGCTGAACATGACGATCCTCGAAGCGATTGCCCTTGGTGTCCCCGTCATCAGCACGGATTGCCCCTCGGGGCCGGCTGAAATACTGCCCACACAAAATCTCGTGTCACCACCCGATAATATCGAAGCGCTTTCAGCCCGAATGACGGAAGCCTCAGACAACCCGAAGCGTTTCAGGATCGATTTCCCCGAAAAGTTCGATGCCAAGGCCGTGACCCGCGCTTATATGAGCCTCAGCGCTTGATGGATGTGTCGGAAACATTTGACGACAAGACGGTGTGACGTCCTTGGGGCCTAATACTCCGCACTCAATATGCCCACGCGATACATAGCTTTCGTAGTCCGGTCACGGGTTGTTGCGCCTGAAAGTGGGGAATGCCTCGTGAATACCAGATATGTGGCGTCTATGAGTGATCTTGACCAACAACCTGAAGTCGTATCCTAAGGGGTACCTAACAATATCTGGTCCGATCAAGGTTTTGGCCACACAAGCTCTAGCTGGAAAAATAAAGGTACTGGATACTGTCCAGTTGTAAATAACGAGGAACTCTGTGGATACTTACCTGATCAACCTAGAGCGGCGTCCTGACCGACTGTCGGAGGTTTCGCGAAAGATGGCTGACCTAGGATTGCCATTCAAAATCTTCCGCGCCGTCGACGGGCAGGACGAAGATGCGAAGCTCCCAGATTTAAAGCCACACCTATTTGTAATTAATCAAAAAAAACAGCCCGTTCGCGGTGAAATTGCTTGCGCAGCCTCGCACATCGCCGTTTGGCGGCAGTTTCTTGAAACAGACGAAGAATATGCACTGATCATTGAAGATGATATTGATATCGCACCGGATTTGGAGATGGTTCAGAAGCAAATGCCCGGCCTTGGCCTGGATTTCTTGAATCTCTCCTCTAACGCGCCCTACACCTACACGCTGGATGAAGAGACACTCAGTCAACTTGCGAACGACGCAGTTAGAACACGCCCAACGGTGTTTGAACGGTCACGGCGTCGCCTATGGCGCAGGCTTGAATGGCGTAGGCGTTGGCGGATTTTTCACCTTCATCCGCTCCCCAACGGCCATGTGGCGTGTGAATGTGATCCGGCACCGCTACTGGGAAGCGGGTACATCGTTTCACGTCGTGCGGCAGAGGCGTTTCTGCAGACCACCGAGCACCTCTTCTTTCCGGTCGATCTCGTTTGGCGGCACGCCCCGGGCATGCTGCGGCAGGGCTTTTTAGCCCGACCTATTGTGACGCAAACTGACAAGGACTCCGATATTCCGGGGCGCTTTGACCAAGGAAAGATCGCGCTGAAATACCGGCTTCTCAGACCCTTCCTAAAAAGCCGAAGACTACGTCGGCGGTTTGATGTACTGCGTCTTTACGGAGTGTTGCGCCACTAAACCGATAGGAAAAGCGAGACCAATGCGAAAGAAACCCGGACGGCTTAGACGGTTTTTATCCCTCAACCAGCATCGCAAACGCTGGGGGGCGCGCAGGCATGCGACGGCGGAACATAATCTAGCCGAGCTCAAAGCGACGATGATTGACGCGGGCGATCCGGTTCAGACGCGGGGGTCAGCGAAATCCATTGACCTGCATCTGCAAAATCTAAGGACGGAATTTTCGGGGCAGTCTGCGCTGCTGCTTTATCATGCAGAGTTGATCGTGCTGATCCGGCGCGACCACAACCTGGCTGAAACCTATCAAAAATTCCGCACCCTGTGGATGGCCGAGGGGAAGTTCCTGCGGGAGAAACTGAATATCCGCTGGCTTGTCTCAGCCACCGACACATTTGCGGCCCATGATAGCGATATGGCGGTGCGCGCGGTCGCCATGATGACAAGCGCGGTCGTCAACACAGTTAAAATGTACGAAAGTGAACGGTATCTGACGGATACCTTGGACACCACGATGGCTCCAGCACATGTCGAGGATGTTCAACACCGGCTCATTCCGCTTTTCGAAGGCATGTCCTGCTTTACCGTCGGAACGGATGACACCCTGCGCAATATGGTCTGGAGGATGGAACCGTTTATGGCGCTTGATCCCGTCGGGCCCATTTTCCAGGAAATCTGGGCGCGGCTGCAGATCAATGACACCGCGTTTGCGCGCTTTAAGGCACAGCACAAACGGGATAAAACAAGCTGGTGGGACGAGGCTTAGCGCCGCGGCTCTTGGGGGGCCGTATAAAACTCGGCGGGTGACAACGATATCTCGCGGCGTTCGGCATCCACGGCATGCAGCAAGGCTTGCATGCCCATGCGAAGTTGGGCGGCGATGCGGCGCAGCTTGAACCTCGCGGTGGTTGGCTGCCGTGTCGGTACACCGGCCCCGATCAGCGAATGTGTCTTAAGCCCGACAGCTACGCCGTAAGCCTCCGCTTGGTCGATCTGGATCGCGCAGGCCGGTTCGACCTGATAGCTCTTAAGCTCGTAAGCACCACAGATCATCGCATCGGCAAGTGCTGCCTGTGTCTTTGCGCGCTGCAACAGTTTTGCCGCCCCTGACGGCCATAGCACATATGCGGCGGCACCGCTGCGATCCTGATAGAGACGGCGCATAACGTGGTCGTCTGTCAGCGGTTGTGCGTCTTTGGCGACAATCTTCCGACGCTGGCGTACCTCAAGCGTCAGATGGTCGACATCCACCAGCCCGCGACAGGACTTGAGCAATACCTGCGTCGCACGAGAAAGCACGACATCGTCCTCAAGGATCAACGCAGGCTCCTCCAAAGCCGCAACACGCTCCCATGCTGCTACGTGGCTCAGAAAACAAGCTTTCTCGGTTTCCTTAAGGGGGCGTTGCCAACTGGCCCAATAGGCCGCGTTATGCGATCCGCTCTGCGCATCGGGGGTAACGGCTTCGAGCCGTTGATAGGGTAGACCTAGCGCATCCATCTGTTGCGCCATAAAGGCCATACGGTCCCGAGCCGAAGCGACGTTGATGATGATCGACAGTATGAGGAGCCCCTCCGGACAGATGGCGTGCGACTACCGGCTTCTATCAACAGTCACCTCACACGGCAATCTAAGATGATTATTCTCGCCCCTCGTGATCCTTATGGGGCCGAGGACGGGAGCGGCCATCAGATCCGCTGCGGCGTGGTCGGCTGTGACACGCGTCCTAAGCCCAACTCTCCCCCTCTTCACCTTCAAACCCCTCATCATCCTCCAGCAAGATACGCGCGGCATCGCCCTCCAGGTCTTCGTACTGACCACTGCGCAATGTCCACAGGCAGGCGATTAGCCCTACTGCGCCAAGGCATATGGAAACGGGGATCAGGACAATCAGAATATTCATCGGCGCAGCGCATTCAGAACGACAAGGATGGAGGACGAAGACATGACCGCCGCCGCCATCAGCGGTGTGGCAAAACCCATGACCGCGACCGGGATCGCCACGCAGTTATAGGCGGCGGCGAGGGCGAGGTTCTGCTTGATACGGCTGCGCGCCCGACGTGCCAGGCTCAGGGTCTGTGCGATGGTACCTAGAGTGCCCCCCAGAATGACACCGTCCGAGGCGACCCTCGCCGCGTCCAGCGCTGAACCGGGGGCGAGCGATGCATGTGCGGCGGCAAGCGCTGCGGTGTCATTCAGCCCGTCACCCACCATCAGCACCCGCCTGCCCTGTTCTGTCATACCACGCACCAGATCGACTTTCTCGTGCGGCAAGACACCGGCATGTATTTGATCAATCCCAAGCTTTGCGGCAAGGGCGGCGGCGCGGGCCGATGTGTCTCCGGTGACCATCGCGATCTGCCACCCGCCGGCGCGAAGCGCGGCGATCAACGCGGCGGTGCCGGGGCGCGGGGTCTCGGTCAACGGCAGGGGGATGCACTGATCGGGCAGATGAAGCTCGGGCCCGTCCTCTCCGCGCACCAGCCCCACGGGCACACCATTCCAAAGGGCGGTGACCCCCTGCCCTGCGACCTCGACCACGTCGCGCAAATCGGCAGGAGCCTGCCCCGCAAGGGACGCCGCCAGCGCACGGGATGCGGGGTGGTGCGACGCTTGGGCCAGGCTCAGCGCAACTGACGCGGCGTCGGGGTCAAGCGCGGGAAGAACAGCCACCCCTTCGGTCAGCGTGCCGGTTTTGTCAAAAACGACCGTGTCGATGTCAGCCAACCGTTCCAGCGCCGTGGGCGATTTCAGCAGCACGCCCGCGCGGAACAGCCGCCCCGTCATTGCCGCTGTGACCGCCGGAATGGCAAGCGCCAAGGCGCAGGGGCAGGTAATGATCAACGTCGCGGTGGCCACGGCAATGGCGTGATGCAGATCCCCCGTCAACGCCCACCAGATCGCGAAAGCCACCGCGGCCAAACCATGCACCACCGGCGCATAAAGCCGTGCGGCCCGGTCCGCGATCCCGCTGTAGCGGTGCTTGCCGGTCTCTGCGACCTCGACGAGGGCCGCCAAACGGCGCAGGGTGCTGTCTACGGCGCGATGCGTCGCCCGCAGTGTCAGTGGTGCGCCAAGGATCACTTCGCCCGCGCAGACCAGATCCCCTGCCGCCAAAGCGACGGGGTCCGCCTCTCCGGTCAGGGCAGAGCGGTCCACCATTGCGGCGGTTTCAGCTATGCCGTCCACAGGCGCACGGGCCCCTGCGGCCAATGCGATCCGGTCGTCTCGCATCAGCACGGCGACATCCACGATTTCGCGCCCTGTCGCGGTCAATCGGGTGGCGCGCGGCAGTTCCAGCGCCGTCAGCTCTGCTGCGGCAGAACGCGCCGTCGCCCGCGCGCGGTGTTCAAGATACCGCCCCACCAGCAAGAAAAACGTCAAGGACAGCGCGGCATCAAACCATGTATGCGCCCCGCGGGCCGCAAAGGTTTCATAAAGCGATGTCGCAGCGGCTAGCAGGATCGCCAGCGCAATGGGTACATCCATGTTCACCCGCCCCGCCCGCAAGGCACCCCATGCCGAGGCAAAGAAAGGCACCGCAGAAAACGCCAGCGCGGGCAGTGCTATCGCGGCCGAGACCCAGTGGAACATCACCCGTGTCACATCCCCGGCCCCTGACCAGACCGCGACCGAGATTGCCATCACATTCATCATCGCAAAGCCCGCCACCGCAGCACGGGCCAGAAGGCGCCGCCCCGCGTCGTCATTGGCGGGGCGCAGGGCGGTCGCGTCTAGTTCATGCGCGTCAAAACCTGCGTCGTTCAAGGCCTGAAGGGCGGTGCTGGCGTCACACCCGGGGGCGAGCACAAGGCGAACCCGCTTGGCGCTCAGATTTACTCTCGCCGCTTTCACAGACGGCAGCTTGGCCAAAACCCCTTCGACCCCCGCAATACAGGCGGCACAGCGGATCTGCGGCAGCGCAAGGTAGACTGCCGCCTCGGTGTCGGGCACGCCCTTGCGCGCGGTATCGACCGATGGGGCCAGCGCGATACAGCCCGGACAGGCAGCGACAGTCATCGCAGGCCCCGCAGCGGGATGCGGCGCCGAAAGAGCGTGCCGTCAGCGGCCCGCATCTCTATCCGCAGGTTCCAGTTGCCGGGGCCCGACGTGACGGGGGCAACCCATGCGGTGCCGTCCCAGCTGAACGCCGGCGAGATGTCATCCGCCACCGTTGTTGCGCGTCCCAATGTGGCAAAGATGATCTCGGGCCTTACCACGCGATTGCCCCCATCTGTCACAGAAAGCCTAAGCGTCGTGTCGGTCAGCGCCGTCCGCACGGTCCAGCCCAAAGCTTCCTGTGCAGCGCGGTCGGTGTCGAAGTTCTGCGAGGCGACATAGCTCGAATCGGTTTCTTTGCCGGGGAAAGTCCGCACCGCGTTGAACGCCAGCGCGAGGTTCACCGAGATGATGATCGAAAAGCCGCCGATAAACATCGCCAGCACGTGCCAGCCGGTCAGCGGGCGTTCAGTCTGTACTGCGCTCATCAGATCCTTCCTTTCCGTTGAAAATTGTATTGCCATAGGCCCGCTCGCCCGAGGTGACATCTTCGACCCAAAGGCGCAGATCACTGCGCTGCGCGCGGGCGGCGGGGGTCTGCGGCGGGGCGATCACATAGACACGTTGCAACCGGCTGGTGTCAGCGGGCACGTTGACCACGGCGTTACTTGCGCCCTCTACCGCCAGTTCCAAGGGGCTGTCGGCCACCAGCGACACTCTGAAATCCCGCGCTTCGGTGTGTTTGTTGCGCAGGCGGATGTCATAGGCGTTGCGGATGGACCCGTCCGACAGGGTGACAAAGGTCGGGTTGCGCACTGGCGCGATGGTCATGTCGATCTCGGGCCGGATGAACAGCGCGACGACCAGCGCCACACCGATGGCGGCCCATGCCGTCGTGTACACAATCGTGCGGGGTCGAAAGATATGCTGCCAAAGCGGCTTGGGCTGCCACGGGGGCAGCGCGGCACCGGCAACGTCACCGGCGGGGGCTTCGGCATACCCCGCGACTGCGGCGCTTTGTTGCGGGGCGGTTGGCGGTTCGTCATCCAGCGCGAGATAGTCGATCAGCCCCCGTGGCCGCCCGATCTTGGCCATCACATCGTCACAGGCGTCGATGCAAAGGGCGCAGGTAATACACTCCATCTGTTGACCTTCGCGGATGTCGATCCCCATCGGGCAGACGGCGACACAGGCGTTGCAATCGATACAATCCCCCAGCACGTCGCCGCTGCGCGACTGGCGGTCTCCGGCGGAGTTTATGTCCAGCGCGGCGCCATAGCGCGCCACGGCATCGCCGCTCCCAATCGCGGCGGCGGCGGCTTGCTGGCGCTTCACCCCACCCTTCCCGCGCGGCTCCCCCCGCCATTTGCGGTAGCCGACGGTCAGCGTGCCGGGGTCCATCATCGCGCCTTGGATGCGGGGCCAGGGGCACATGTAGATGCAGATCTGTTCGCGCATGAAGCCGCCAAAGATAAAGGTCGTGGCAGTGAGCACGGCGATGGTGGCATAGGCCACGGGGGCGGCTTGCAGGGTCACGAGGTCGCGCGCGAGACTGGGCGCATCGGCAAAGTAAAAGACCCAAGCCCCGCCCGTCGCCACCGCGATCAGCAACCAGACCCCCCATTTCGCCCCCCGCAACCGCGCCTTGCGCAGGCTCCACGGCGCATTGTGCAGGCGGATGCGCGCGTTGCGGTCGCCCTCGATCCAGCGCTCCACGGTCATGAAGAGGTCAGACCAGACGGTTTGCGGGCAGGCATAGCCACACCAGACCCGACCCAAGGCAGAGGTAAACAGGAACAGCCCCAGCCCCGCCATGATCAGCAGTCCGGCGACGAAATAGAACTCATGCGGCCAGATCTCGATCCAGAAGAAATGGAAACGCCGGTTGGCAAGATCGACCAGAACCGCTTGGTCCGGCAGGTTCGGCCCGCGGTCCCAACGGAGCCACGGGGTAACGTAATAGACCCCCAGCGTGAGGATCAGGATCACCCACTTGAGCCGGCGGAAAAAGCCGCTCACCCGGCGGGGGAAGATCGGCTCGCGCGCGGCGAAAAGCGGGGGGGCGGCGTTGGACATGTGCGGGGGGCTCCGGGGTTGTGTCTTGCGGCCTACACCCTTGGGGCGCAGGCCGCTTTGATCTGCATCAAACAACAGGTCTTGTCGTGCTGCGGCTCAGTCAGCAGGCGTATCCTGCGCCGTGTCCATCGCGGCCTCCCCCCCGCCCAGACCGTGCACATAGGCCGTCACAGCGCGCACATCGGCTTCGCCCAAGCGCGCCTGCCACGGCGGCATGACCCCCATGCGCGGCGTTTTCAGCTGTTGGATGATCGCCTCGTGACTGCCGCCGCGCAGCCAGATCGCATCGGCAAGGTTTGGCGCGCCGATCTCGCGATCCCCAAGGCCCGTTTCACCGTGGCACGCGCTGCAATTCGTGGCGAAGATATCCGCACCCGCTTGGGCCGCTGCCTCGTCATGCGAGAGCCCCGAAAGGCTGCGCACGAAATGGGCCGTGGCGTCCAGCTCCGCAGCGCCCAGCCAGTCAAAGGACGGCATCTGCGACACCCTCGCGTCGGCGTCATCCTCGTTGCGGATGCCGTGGCGCACGGTATAGGCGATATCCTCCATCGTGCCGCCCCAAAGCCAGTCATCGTCCAGAAGGTTCGGATAGCCAGAGGCCACCACACCCCCTGCCCCCGCGCCATGACATTGCGAACAATTCGCCGCAAAGACCGAACGCCCCGCCTGCACAGCGAAACGGTGCAGTTCTTCGTTGTCTTTCAGAACCCCCATATCGACGTTGATCAGGCTTTCCGTCAGATCCGCATTCGACAGGTCCACCCGCGCAATCTCGGCCGCGACCTCGCCACGGGTGGAATAGCCCAGCAACCCCGCCGTCGCCCCCGAGACCATCGGCCACGCGGGGTAGAGGATGGTATAGATCACGCCCCAGACGATGGTGGCGTAGAATGTCCAAAGCCACCACCGCGGCAAGGGCGTGTTCAGCTCTTCGATGCCATCCCAGCTGTGGCCCGTGGTTTCGGTGCCGGTGGTGGGGTCGATCTTGCGGTTGTCGGTCATTGGCGGGCTCCGTCTTGGCGGGCTTGGTCGGGGTCGTCGTTGCGAAACGGCACATCCGCCGCGTCATCATGCAGCGCGCGCGATCCGGGGCGATAGGCCCAAGCAATGACCCCCAGAAAGATCAGCGTCAGGATCAGCAAGGCCCAACTGTCGGCCAGTTCACGCAGGAAGGAATAGGTGTCCATGGCAAGCTCCTCAGCGGGTGGCATCGGGCACAAAGGTCGAGAAATCGACCAACGTCCCGAGCATTTGCAGATAGGCGATCAGGGCATCCATCTCGCTGACACCGGGCTGCCCGTCAAAGTCGCGCACCTGCGCACCGGGGTAGCGGTCAAGCAGCGCGTCATAATCCCCCATCGGGTCAACCTGCATGCGGAAATCTCCGCTCGCGCTGGCGATCATCTCGTCGGTGTAGGGCACGCCAACCATGCGGTGGGTTGCCAGCAGATCGGTCACATCCTCGCTTTCCAGCTTGGCTTCCATCAGAAAGGCGTATTTCGGCATCACGCTTTCCGGCACGACCGACTGCGGGTCCATCAGGTGATCCACATGCCACTCGTCCGAATAGCGCCCACCGACCCGCGCCAGATCCGGACCGGTGCGTTTCGAGCCCCATTGAAACGGGTGGTCATACATGGATTCGGCGGCGAGGCTGTAATGGCCGTAACGCTCCGTCTCGTCGCGCATGGGGCGGATCATCTGGCTGTGGCAGACATAGCAGCCCTCGCGCACATAGATCTCGCGCCCTGCCAGTTCCAGCGGCGAATAGGGGCGCATGCCCTCGACCTTCTCGATCGTGTTCTCCAGCCAGAACAGCGGCGCGATTTCAATGATGCCGCCGATGCTCACCACCCCGAGAGAGGCGATCAGCAGCAGCGTCGCATTGCGTTCAAACCGCTGGTGAAAGGTGATCGTCTGCGTCTCAGGCGGCAGCTCGTTCGGGATTTTGCCCTTTTTCATCCCTTCGCTGGCGGTCACCACCTTGGGATCGTCAGCGGGGTCATAGTTGGGGCTTTGGGGGTTCTTGGCCATTGATATTACTCCGCTGGCAGGGCGACGGTGACGGGGCGGGCTTGCGGGGCGCGGATGGTCATCCACATGTTCCAGACCATCAGCGCACCCCCCGCGAGGTAGAGCACCCCGCCCAGACCACGGACCACATACATCAGGAATTTGGCTTCGACGGTGTCGGCAAAGCTGTTAACGAGGAAGCCGTTGGCATCGACCTCGCGCCACATCAGCCCTTCCATAATGCCCGAGACCCACATCGACGCCGCGTAAAGAACGATGCCCACGGTCGCGAGCCAGAAGTGCAGGTTGATCGCCGACAGCGAATGCATCTGCGCCCGCCCCCAAAGCCGCGGTGTCAGGAAATACAGCGCGCCGAAGGTGATGAGCCCGTTCCAGCCAAGCGCACCGGAATGCACGTGCCCAATGGTCCAGTCGGTGTAGTGGCTAAGGCTGTTCACCGCGCGGATCGACATCATCGGCCCTTCAAAGGTGGACATCCCGTAGAAGGCGAGCGAGGCGACAAACATGCGGATGATCGGATCGGTGCGGATCTTGTCCCACGCACCCTCAAGCGTCATCAGACCGTTGATCATGCCGCCCCAACTGGGCATCCACAGGATGATCGAAAACACCATCCCCAGCGTCGCCGCCCAATCGGGCAAGGCGGTATAGTGCAGGTGGTGCGGACCCGCCCAGATATACAGAAAGATCAGCGCCCAGAAGTGGATGATCGACAGTTTGTAGCTATAGACCGGGCGGCCCGCCTGTTTCGGCACGAAGTAGTACATCATGCCCAGAAAACCGGCGGTCAGGAAGAAGCCCACGGCGTTATGCCCGTACCACCATTGTGTCATGGCATCCTGCACGCCCGCAAAGACCTGCACCGATTTGGAGCCCCAGATCGACACCGGAATGGCGAGGTTGTTGACCACATGCAGCATGGCCACGGTGATGATGAAGGCCAGAAAGAACCAGTTCGCCACATAGATATGCCGCTCGCGCCGGTTCAGGATCGTACCGAAGAACACGGCAAGGTAGGTCAGCCAGACGATGGTCAGCCAGATGTCGACATACCATTCCGGCTCGGCATATTCCTTCGATTGGGTCGCCCCCAGCAGATAGCCCGTCGCTGCCAGCACGATGAACAACTGATAGCCCCAGAAGACGAACCAAGCGGCGTTGCCGCCCCAAAGCCGTGCCGCCGACGTGCGTTGCACGATGTAAAAAGAAGAGGCGATCAGCGCATTGCCGCCAAAGGCGAAGATCACCGCGCTGGTGTGCAGCGGACGCAGACGGCCAAAGTTGGCATAGGGCTGCGCCCATTCGATATTCAGCGCGGGAAACGCGAGTTGAAAGGCGATGTATGTCCCGGCAAGGAACCCGACAACACCCCAGAACGCCGTGGCAATCACGCCATAGCGGATCGGCCCGTCCATATAGCCCTGCGGCGCTGGCGCATGGGGCGCGGCGACACCGTCGACCGGCATATTGCGCAGTTGCCAGAAGAACAGGCCGGCGGCGATCACCATGATCAGCAGCGCATGGACCAAATAGGCCGGATCCCGCGCCCAATCGGCCGCCAAAGCTGCGAAAAACACAATGAGCGCAAGCACGACCAACTTGAGCGTATCGAACATATCCCGAATCCCCTTTATTTCGGGACACGGTTCTCATGGCGGCAGGAGCGGTGCCTTGATCTAGATCAAATGCGGCACGGACTTGGCAGGAATTCCAGGGGTGAATCTATCGGCGGGTGCGCGCGCTCTGTCAGACCAGCCCCAGATCGTTGTGCGAGATAATGGCACCCTTATGCCTGATCACCTGCCCCGCACATCTCTGCGCGGCCGATATAGCGTCCTCGGTCGGCAAGCCGCGCAGAAGGCACGCAATATAGGCGCCGTTAAAGGAATCTCCGGCGGCGGTCGTGTCGATAATGTCGCTGACCGGCGCCACGGGGAAAGCCGTCAGCTGCCCATCCTCTAGGTGGATCGTATCCGCAGGCCCGTTCTTGACCACAACATGCCCGGCCCCCAGATCGGCATAACGTTTCGCGCTGTCCTGCGGGGTCCGGTCACCAAAGGCCGTTGTTTCATCATCGAAACTTGGCAGTACAAGATCGCTCAGCCCCGCGGCCCGCGATATGACATCAAGCATCCGGTCTTTATCCGCCCAGAGGTGAGGCCGGATATTCGGATCAAGCGCCAAAAGCCCGCCTTGCTTTTTATGCTCTACCAAACCGGCGAGCAGTGTCTCTAGGTCGTCGGGCGGCAGGATCGCCAGCGTGATGCCCGAGAAATAGACCACATCCGCCCCTGCCACATCGCGCCAAAGCGGGCCGGGGTGGCGCACCATCATCTGCGCCGCCGATGTGTCGCGCCAATAGGTAAAGCTGCGCTCGGCCCCGTTCAGCTGGATCGTATACAGACCGGGGCGCCGATCGGCGATGCGCGGCGTCTGCGCACAGCGGATCCCACCCGACCGGATAAAGGTCAGCATCTGGTCCGACATAGGGTCCGTGCCAACAGCGGTGTGAAAGGCGACATCCGCATCATCGGCGGAATGCGCCCGCGCGTACCACAGGGCGTTGAACACATCGCCGGAAAATCGTTGCCGCCACAGGTCATCGCCCGCCGACGACAGTTCGATCATACATTCGCCGATGCCAAGAATTGAGGTCATTGCACCTGCCTTGCGTGGTTTGATCCGGTGGCTGAATGGTCCAGCGCGGCCAAGGCGCCTCGTAGCTCCGCCAATCTTTTGAGCCGCCCCAGATAGGAATAGCCCGGATTTGTTCTCTGCTGCTGTTCGAATGCCAGCAGGTGACCGTGATCCGGCCGCATCGGGATAGCGCGGGCGGGCTGCCCCTGTTCTGCTGCGCGCAGGGCCGCGAGGACCGCAATCATATCGGTGCTCCCCCCAAGCGCCGCGGCTTCATGAAAGCTGCCATCCCCCTCGCGCTGCACATTGCGCAGATGGGCAAAGTGGATATGCGCGCCAAAGCGGCGGGCCATGTCCGGCAGATCATTATCCGCACGGGCCCCAAGTGATCCGGTGCACAACGTCAGCCCGTTCGCAACGCTCGGCACCGCATCAAGAATAAACGCCAGATCCTGCGCGGTCGAAACGCAGCGCGGCAAACCGAAAAGCGGGAACGGCGGATCATCGGGATGGATGGCAAGCCGCACCCCCAAGGCCTCTGCCTCTGGCACGACGACGCTCAGGAACGTGGCCAGATTGGCTTGAAGGTCGCGGTGCGACAGGGATGCGAAACTTTCGATGCCCGCCAGCAGATCCGCCCGCGTAAACCCTTTGGCGCTACCGGGGAGCCCCGCGATGATATTCGCCTCTAACGCGGCGATCTCGGGCTTTGTCATATGCCCCCACCGCATCTGCGCTGCGGCCAGCAGATCGGGGGCGTGGTCGGCCTGAGCGTTCGGGCGCGCAAGAATATGCACGTCGAACACCACGAAATCCACCATGTCAAAACGCAAGGCCTGCCCCTGCCCGTCTATCTCGAAGCGCAGATCGGTGCGGGTCCAGTCCAGCAGCGGCATGAAGTTGTAGCAGATCGTCTTGACGCCCGCGCGCGCCAGATTGCGCATCGTCTCGATCCATGCCGCGATCTCTGCCGTGGCACCGGCACCCTTCAGCTTGATCGCATCCGGCATCCAGATCGACTCGCATACATCCCAGCTGAGGCCGGCCTCGTCGATCCGCGCCTGAAGGGCGGTGATATCCCTCAGCGGCCAGACCTCGCCGGGGGCGTAGTCGTGCAAAGCGGTCACAATACCAGACGCGCCGGCCTGCTTGATATGGGTAAGCGTGACCGGATCAGTGGGGCCAAACCAGCGCCATGTTTCTTTCATGGGATATCCTATTCGATCAGATGTCTGCGCCGACGGGTCATTGGAATGACATCGGCATGAGCGTGCGCGGCAGCCACAGGGCGATCTGCGGAAAGAGAATGACCAGCAACAAGATCACCAGCATCGGGGCCAGAATGATGCAGACATCCCGCAGTACCTTGACCACATTCATCCCCCCGATCGACGCAGAGATCAGCAGACACAAGCCATAGGGCGGCGTCACCAGACCAAAGGCCAGCGAGATGATCCCGATGATCGCAAAGGCCACCGGATCAATCCCCGCCGCACGCGCCACGGGCAAAAGCACCGTACCCAGAATGATAATGGTCGGGATCGCATCGATGAACAGACCGAAAAACAGGAACAGCGCCGCGATGATCAGCGACGTGCCGATGACGCCAAGTTCATGCGCGGTCAGCACGTCCACGATCAAACGCGGCACGTTGTAGAACGCCAGCATCCAGCCAAAAGCCGAAGCCGTCCCGATCGCAAATAGCGAGATCGACGCAAAACGGCCCGTGTCATAGAAGATGCCGCCAAGATCCCGCACCGACACGGTGCGATAGACGAAAACCCCAAGGATCAACGCATAGCCCGCCGCGATGATCGCGCTTTCGGTGGGGGTCACAATGCCCCCCACGATGCCGCCGATCACCAGAACCGGGGTCAGCATCGCCAGCGCCGCGCCTTTGAACGCCGACCAGAACTGCCCGAATGTGGGCCGCAGGGTGACGGGGTAGTCGTATTTCTTGGCATAGCCATAGACCGTCGCCATCAGGGCAAAACCGATCAGCAAGCCGGGAATGGCCCCCGCCAGAAACAGCGCACCGACCGAAATCTGCATGACCCCGCCCCAGACCACCATGAGGATACTGGGCGGAATAATCACCCCCATCACGGACGAACAGGCCGTGATCGCGATGGCAAAACGGGTGTCATAGCCTTCTTTGACCATCGCGGGGATCAGGATCTTGCCGCAGCCCGCCGCATCCGCCGTGGACGACCCCGAGATACCGGCAAACAGCATCGACACGGCGACATTCACATGCCCCAACCCTCCGGGCATCCAGCCAGTCAGCACGCGGGCGAAATCAATCAGCTTTTGCGTGATCAACCCCGAATTCATCAGGTTCGCCGCCAACAGAAAGAACGGCACGGCAAGCAGGATGAACGAGTTATACGACTGGAACATCCGGTCGATGACGATGAAGGGCGTCAGCCGGATATCCAGCATCACAATCGGAATTGTCGCGATCCCCAAGGCAAAGGCGACCGGCACCCGCAGCGCCACAAGCAGGATGAAACCGCCCACAAGAATAAGACAGGCAAGGCCCGTTGAAACGATCATGATACGGCCCGCCCCTCTGTGCGGTAGACCGCAAATGCTTGATACAAACGGTAAAGAGCAAAGACCGCCCAAAGCACGCCGGCGATCGGGACAGAGATATGCGTGAACATCAGATTTGCCCGCATCATGACCGACGTCTGGTTGCCCCCGAATTTGGCGTAATCAATGCCGTACCATGCGAACAACAGCGCAAACCCCGCGACCAGCCCAAGCACTAGTGCTTGCTGCAAGAACGCCAGCAGCGGATGCTTGGCACCGGGGATGACCTGAACGTCGAAATGCGTCCCCTCCCACACCGCCAGGGCAGACCCGAGCATCACAACCCATACAAAGATGAACGTGGCCAGTTCTTCGGTCCATAGATAGACGGGGATCACCCCGGTGTAGCGCGCAATGACCTGCAGGCCGACGGGGATCGCCAGTGAAAACATCAGCACCCCCACGACGAAGCGGAGCAAGGATGCGAGCAGTTCCAGACCACGCAGGATCATGTGCTTACCGATCAACTTGAGTGAAAATAAAATCCCCCTCGGGTCACAAGAACCCAAGGGGGGCATCCGCGGGGATTACTTGGCGCGGACCGCTTCAAGCAGCTCCGACGCACCGATCTCGGCGGCATAGGCATCCTGCACCGGCTTGACCATTTCCAGCATCTTGTCGCGGTTTTCGAATTCGGACACGGTTAGCTGACCCGCATCGACCATCTTTTGCAGCTTAACGCCGTCCTCGCGCGATTCCAGCTCACGGCCATAGGCCCCTGCCTCTTCGCCCGCTTCAAGCACGGCGGCCTGCAGGTCTGCGGGCAGGCTGTTGAAGGTCTTGCCGCTCATCACGATGGGGCGCACGGTGATCGAATGGCGCGTCAGCGTCAGGTTCGGGGCCACCTCGTAGAACTTGAGGTTCTGAATGCTCGCGGCCTCGTTCTCGAACCCTGCGATGACGCCGGTCTGGATGGCGTTGTAAACCTCGTTATAGGCAATCGCCGAAGGGGCCGCTGTCAACGCCTGGAAGATCTGCGCCTGGATCGGCGCGCCCATGACCCGCATCTTGTGGCCCTTCAGATCATCAAAGGTCACGACAGGGTTTTTGGACAGCAGATTGCGCGTGCCCCCGCCGGTGTAGCCCACGATCTTGATATCGGCTTTCTCTAGCAGCTCGTCCTCCAGCGGTGCAAGCACATCGCTGGACAGGACCGCATTCCAGTGGTCCAGATCGCGGAACAGGAACGGCATGTCCATCAGCGGGATGGACGGGGCGAACTTGGCCATATTGGACGGCGCAAGGATCGTATAATCAATCGCCACCCCCTGGTTCAGGAAGGTGACGTAATCGCTTTCGACGCCAAGCTCGCCGTTCAGACGTAAGTCAAACGTCACATCGCCGTCGTATTTCTCGCCGACCAGTTCCTCGAATTTACGCAGTGTTTTGGTAAAGGCATGTTCCTCGTCGAACATGCTGGCCCCCCGCAGAACCGTCTCGGCCTGCGCGGTCGCGGTAAAGAGCGTCGCAGCAACGGCGGCACCCGAAACAAGGTGTGCTGTCTTGGTAAAAAATGACATGGTAGTCCTCCCTGATTGTTGCCTGACCAGATACGTGCCTGACCAGATTCTCCCTGACGTGAAATATGTCGTTAGTATTTGTAATGCGTCAAGTTTATTTGTAATTATTTGTATACATCAAGTTTATCAGCGGCTTACCCCCCAAGCGCCGCTGCCCCGCACATGGTCAAACGACCGGCAGCAGCTCTGCCGGAAGGTCTTGGTAGCAGACGGGGCGCAGGAAACGGCGGATCGCCAGCGTCCCGACCGAGGTCGCGCCAAAGTTGGTCGACGCGGGATAGGGCCCGCCGTGGACCATCGCCCCGCTGACCTCCACGCCCGTGGGAAAGCCGTTGGCCAATATCCGCCCCGCCTTGCGCTCTAACACCGGCATCAAGGCTTGGGCGGCAGCGGTATCGCCCGCGTCCATTTGCAATGTGCAGGTCAGCTGCCCGTCTAGCCCTTTGGCGACCGCGGCCATCTCATCCGCATCGGCCACGCGCACGATAATGCCAAGCGGCCCGAAGACCTCATGCGCCAGCGCGTCGCTGTTCAGCCAATCGGTGCCAGAGACCTCGAAGACAGCGGGGGTGACACCACGCGCCTCGCCCCGATCCGAAGAGACGAGCGCGCGCGTACACCCCGCGCGCGCGATACGATCACGCCCGTCGAAATAGGCATCGGCGATCCCCGTCGTCAGCGTTGTTTGGGCAGGGCTGTCGAGCAAGGCGGCGACCGCGGCATCGCGGAAGGCATCGGCACCGGGGCCGTCAATGATCACCACCACGCCCGGGTTCGTGCAGAACTGCCCTGCCCCCATCGTCAACGACGCGGCCCACCCCGCCCCGATCTCTGCGCCACGGGCGGAGGCTGCGGCGGGCAGTACAAAGACCGGGTTAATCGACCCAAGCTCGCCAAAAAACGGAATGGGTTCGGGCCGCTGCGCGCATAGATCAAACAGCGCCCGTCCGCCGCGCAGTGATCCGGTAAAGCCGACGGCCTTGATCAGCGGATGCTGCACCAGCGCCTGCCCGACCTCTAGCCCGCCCCCCTGGATCAACGAGAATACTCCCGCGGGCATGTCGCAAGCTGTAATGGCGGCGGCAATCGCTGCGGCCACGACCTCTGCCGTGCCGGGGTGCGCGTGGTGCCCCCTGACAACCACCGGACAGCCCGCCGCCAAGGCCGACGCCGTATCCCCGCCTGCCGTCGAGAAAGCGAGCGGGAAGTTCGACGCCCCGAAGACCGCGACAGGGCCAATCGGGCGCTGGATCATCCGCAAATCGGATCGCGGCAAAGGCGTGCGATCCGGCAAGGCCGCATCATGGCGCGCGTCCAGAAAATCGCCTTCAAGGATATGCGTCGCGAACATGCGCAGCTGACCGGATGTGCGCCCTGTCTCACCGCGCAAACGCGCGTCTGGCAGGCCGGTTTCCTGGGCGCCGATCAGGGCCAATGTGTCGATACGGGCGTCAACCTCGTCCGCGATCGCATTCAGGAAGGCCGCGCGATCCTGCGCTGTGGTGGCGCTGTAGGCGTCAAACGCATCCTCGGCAGCCTGCGCGGCGCGGTCTACCAGATCAACGGTACCGGCGGCGAAAATCCGTGGCTCCCCGTCGGCGGGGTCGGATGAAAAATGCTCTGCCGCGCCGGTCCATTCGCCTGCGATCAGGTGTTTGCCCATCAGTTCCATGCTGCGTTCCCTTTAGCTTCTGTCAAAAATCCGGCGGCCGCGTGCATCCGCAGCCGCCGGTCGTGTCGTTGTCAAGAAAACAGCATGCCGCCGTTGATATCGACGTTGGCACCTGTGATGAACGCCGCATCATCCGAGGCAAGGAACACCGCCAGCTTGGCCACATCTTCCGAAGTCCCCTCGCGTTTCACGGGCGAGACATTGGCCACATGGGTGCGCACTTCGGGTTTGGTAAAGATGTTGTGGAAATCGGTATCGATCATCCCCGGGCAAAGCGAATTCACGCGGATTTTCGGACCCAGCTCTTTCGCCAGACCCCGCGTCAGCGTCATCAGCGCCCCCTTTGATGCGCCGTAAGCCGAGGCACCGGGCCCGCCGCCATCGCGACCGGCCTGCGACGCGAGCCCGACAATCGACGATCCTTCAGTCATATGGGGCAGACATTCACGCACCATCAGCACAAAGGATGTCAGGTTCACGTCCATGACCGACTGCCAGTGATCCAGCGTCATCTCCGACATGGTGACCCGCGCGACCAGCCCGCCCGTGACGTGGACAAGCGTATCGACCTGCCCGAATTCCTCGACGGTCTTTTCTACCAACGCGGCAACATCGGCCTCTTTGGTCATATCGCCCTGCAGCGCGAAGGCCTTGCCGCCCGCCGCCTTGATTTCAGCGACAGCGCTGTCGGCCCCTTCAGAGCTTGCCATATAGTTGATCGCCACATTCGCGCCCCGCGCCGCGAGCTCAAGCACACAGGCGCGGCCGATATCGCGGCCACCGCCGGTTACAATTGCGGTTTTCCCTTTTAGGTCCATGATCGTCTCCTGAATATAAAATTCTGCGGAGGAACCTGACCGAGCAGTGCTCTCCGCGTCTCCCTTCGATGCACAATGGGGTTCAAGGGCGGCGATGCACGCCCAACAACTGCATTATCCGTCCCCTTGCTTAGGGCAAACCTCAGGGCGCGACAATACAAATTATTACAAATATAGAGATTGGTAAGTCGAGAAGGTCTTTGATACCAGTGGAAAAGCCCGAAAAAACAGTAGAATATCTGTCGCATCGAGCACAAAAACATATGAAAATCGCTACGGGTTACGGCATTACCCTCACCCAAATCTGTTGACAACATCCAAAAATAGTTACAAATTATTACATCTGATTAAAGCCGGGGGGAGGCATACCAATGGACACCACAGCAGACGCATCACAGGGTTGGATGACCTCTGGCCCCGGCGCGCAGCGGCGCATCTTGTGTCAGGACAAAGCGCTGATGATGGTAGAGTTCATGTTCGAAAAGGACGGCGTCGGCGTGCCCCATTCGCACCCCCATGTGCAGACGACATTCGTGTCCTCTGGCCAGTTCGAATTCACCGTTGGGGGCGACACGCAAATCCTGAACTCCGGCGATGCGTTGATCATCCCGTCGAACGTCGAACACTCCTGCCTGTGCTTACAGGCGGGGAAACTGCTCGACAGTTTTGCACCGCGGCGGGATGATTTCATGGCGGCCCACGGGCTACCGCTAGAGTAAGCGATTAGCCTTCGAACACACGGTTCTTTGCATTCTCGACATGGGCGCGCATGGCGGCGCGGGCTTCGGCCTGATCCCGCGCGATGATCGCGGCGAGGATGCGGCGGTGTTCTTGCTGGACAAGCTCCATCCGCTCGCGCGGTTTGCTGAGCGACAGGTTCCGCGTCAGGTTGAGGCCGGTCAGGATGTTCGACTTCATCGAGGTGCGCGCAGTTGCGAAATACTGGTTGCCGGACGCCTCGCAGATCGCCTGATGAAAGGCCTCGTCTGCCTCAACGCCCAACTCTCCTTCGCGAATGCAGCGGTCCAGCTCCTTGAAATGCGCGCGCAGCTTGGCCAGATCCGCTTCTGTATGGCGCACGGCGGCAAGGAACGCCGCCTCCCCCTCGATCGCGGCGCGGAATTCGAAGGTGCGCTGGATATCTGCGATGGACCCCACGGGCGCAAAGGTCAGCACCGCCGTATCGGGGCGGCGCTGCACGAATGACCCGGACCCCTGCCGCGACACGACCACGCCGTCTTCGCGCAACTGCTTGAGCGCCTGACGCAGCACCGGCCGGGACACCTCCAGCATCTCGCTCATGGCGTGTTCCGTCGGCAGCTTATCCCCGACCGCAGTCTCCCCGCTGGAAATCATCGCGAGGATTTTCTCGTAGGCGTGATCCGCGAGCGTGCGTTCCTTGGCGGGCTTGCCCATGGCGGAACGGCTCGCATCTGCGCCTGCTACCGGTTGTTTTGTTCCCGCCATGCTATGAATTCGTCCTTCGTTGCCGGATCTGTCGGTGGGTAAAGCCCAAAAATCGAAGCACCATTTTGCACCATTTCCAGAACGAAGTCTTCGAAAACGGTCATCTCTTCGGTTTCTGACGCTATTTCTGCCACCAGATGCTTGGGGATGCAAACGACGCCTTCATTGTCGCCCACGATAATATCACCCGGAAAGACGGAAACACCGCCACATGCGATAGGGTCATTGATCGCGACGGCGTGGTGTTTGGTCAGGTTTGTCGGCGCACTGGGGCGCGTGTGATAGGCGGGCATCTCGAGCGCCGAAATCTCGGGCGTGTCGCGGAACCCCCCGTCGGTGACGATCCCCTTGCAGCCGCGCTTCATCAATCGGGTGGCCAGAATACACCCCGCCGACGCCGCCGTTGAATCGCGCCGCGAGTCGATCATGAAGACGGACCCGGGGGGGCATTCCTCTACGCCCTTGCGCTGCGGGTTGGCACGGTCCGCAAAAGACTCTAGCCCGTCCAGATCCTCGCGCGCGGGAATATAGCGCAGGGTGTAGGCCGGCCCGACCATATTCGGCCCGGGGTTCATACGGTACGGCCCCTGAATAAAGACGTTACGAAAGCCGCGCTTGAACAATGCGGTGGTCAGCGTTGCCGTGCTGACATGCATGAGCTTTTCAAGGAGTTCTGGCGTCGGTTCAGTCATGGTGAATACTTTCTACTATGGTATTTCGGGCGTTTTGAAAGGCGTGGAAAAAGTCGGCTCATTCAAGCAATGAAGGTAGGAACAGCGACACCGCGGGGACATATGTGACCAGCAAGAGCGCCATCAGAATGGCCAGGTAGAAGGGCCATATGGTCCTGAGCGTTTCCTCGATCTTGACCCTGCCGACGGCGCAGCCCACGAACAGGCAGGTGCCAACGGGGGGCGTGCACAGACCAAGCCCGAGGTTGACCAGCAGCATGATCCCGAACTGGGTGGGGTCCATGCCAAGATCGCGTACAATGGGCAGGAAGATCGGGGTGCAGATCAGGATCAGCGCGGCCATATCCATGATCATCCCCAGCACCAGCAGCATGATGTTGATCATCAGCAGAACGGCGATCTTTTCTTCCGAGATGCCAAGCATGAAGCTGCTCAGCTTTTCGGGCACCTGATACAGCGCCAGAAGATAGGCGAATGAACTGGCAAAACCGATCAGCACCATGACCATCGCGGTTGTCCGCACAGCAGAGACGACGGCGGTCTTGAACCCGTTCCAGTCAAGGCTGCGATAGACGAAATAGGTCAGCAGCAGCGCATAGATCGCGCCGAAGGCACCGGATTCCGTCACGGTAAAGACACCCGACAGCACCCCGCCCACGATAATCACAGCCGTCACCAGACCCGGCAGCGCATGCAGCGATGCAACGCCGACCGCGCGCCAGCCGGGGAAAGGCTCCGCCGGATAGTTGCGTTTGATCGCAATGACATAGGCCGCCACCGCAAGGCACAGACACATCAGCATGCCGGGCACCACCCCCGCGAGAAACAGCTTCGAGATCGAGATCCCCCCGCCAGCGGCCACCGCAAAGATAATCATATTGTGGCTGGGCGGAATAACGATGCCTGCAATCGATGATGTAACGGTCACGTTCACCGCGTAATCGGAATGATAGCCACGTTCCTTCATGACAGGGATCAGAATAGACCCGAGCGCCGAGATATCAGCCACAGCCGATCCCGAAATTCCGCCGAACAACATGCTGGAAAAGATGTTCACCGATGCCAGACCGCCGCGCACGTGACCCACAAGGGCCGAGGCGAACTTGACCAGACGCATGGCGATACCGCCGTGCAGCATCAGCTCGCCTGCGAAAACGAAGAACGGGATCGCCAGCAGCGAGAAGACAGAGATGCCGGAAACCGACCGTTGAAAGGTGATCAGCAGCGGAAAACCTTCGTACCAAAAGGCGGTCAGGGCTGCGATACCCATTGCAAAGGCGACGGGGATACCGATCACGACGGAGACACCGAAAATGCCAAGAAGGATTGTCAGACCCATGATTAAAACAGACCTTTTTCATGATAGGGGATACCGCGCAGAAGACAGGCGATCCGAAACACCGCGCGCAGGCCGGCAAATAGAAAGACAAGCCCGCCGCACATCGCAGCCGACAAGGACCGGAAACTCTCGGGGATGTTCAGCATGGGGAGCATTGTGCTCCACCCGAATTTCACCAGCTCAATACTTGCCACCAGCATGATCAAGCCAAAACCGGCAAGGACGATATCAATGACGAGCTTCAGGAAATGACTGACCCGCCAACCCATCATGTCGCGGAACAGCGTCACCCCGAGATGTGTGTTCTCGTGGATCCCGACCGCCGCGCCCAGATAGGTCACATAGCAGATCAGCAATAGCGCCAGCTGTTCGACCCATGTCGGTGTGACGTTCAAGACATAGCGCCCGAACACCAGCCAGCCAAAGGTCGCGATCAGCACGACGATGGCGATAGAGGCCGCGAGCATGCAAAGAAAACTCAGCCCGTCGAGCGCACGCTCGGTATGCTTCATCCAGAGGGGTGCGTGTTCCACGGCCCTATTCCTTTGTGAGAGAAAGGGTGCGCCCCGTTGCAACAGGGCGCACGATTGTCCAGCCGCGCTGATCAGTCAGCGTTGCGGAACAGATTGACGAGATCCGTCATCTCTGGATTGGCCGCCAGATACTTTTCGTAGACAGGCACCATCGCTTCCTGGAACGCCGATTTGTCGGCGATCTCGTTCACTTCGACGCCACCGTCCATGATGATCTTCATCGACGCCGCCTCGCGTTCGCCCCAGAGTTTGCGCTGCAGATCGGTGGAGTTTTTACCGGCGGTTTTCACGATTTCCTGCTGTTCTGGTGTCAGACCGTCAAAGGTCTTTTTGCTCATGCACAGGCATTCGGGAATGATCAGGTGCTGGGTCAACGAATAGTATTTCGCAACCTCGAAGTGGCTGGTGGATTCATAAGACGGCGGGTTGTTCTCTGCCCCGTCCACAACGCCGGTCTTGATCGACTGGTAGACTTCCGCAAAGGCCATCGGGGTGGCGTTGCCGCCCATCGACTCGATCATGCCAACGAACAAATCGTTGTTCATCACGCGCACTTTCATGCCTTGCACGTCTTCGGGCGTATTGATCGGCTTGACCGAGTTATAGAAAGACCGCGCGCCGGCGTCATAGTAGCCAAGGGCGACGATCCCCTTTTCCTCTAGCGCTTCCCCAAGTGCGGCCCCCGGTTCGCCGTCCATCAGTTCATACATCTGTGGCACGCTTTTGAACACAAAGGGCAAGGACACGACGTTGGTCGCAGGCACGGCCTGCCCCATCGGCCCAAGGCTGAAGACGCCAAAATCCATGATCCCGAGACGCAGCTGTTCAATCGCATCGGGCTGCGAGCCCAGAACGCCAGCGTGGAACACCTTGCCCTTGATCTCGCCCCCGGTCTTTTCGGTGACCTCTTCCATGAAGGCTTCCATACCGTGCGATACAGGGTAATCCTCGACGTGGATATTCCAGCCGCGCCAGTCCTTTGCCTGCGCCGTCACGGGCATGACAGCCAGCGTCGATGCCGCGGCAATCGCAAAGGCACCACGGGTGATGATTTTATTCAGTTTCATATTTGTTTCCTCCCAAAGACAAATTATTGCAAAAGTGATCACATGACTTACAAATATTTACAAGTACTATTTTTCGAGTTTTGATGGGGACGCGCCTGACCCTTTCGTATTGATCTTCACTGTGCCGACCCAAAAATTTAGAATTTTAAAGGGCTTAAGGTCTGCGAAGAGACGACTAAGGTGCCGGAAATTTCGCCCCTGCTGCACGGGCGGGCCGATACATAGGAAGAGGTAGATACATGACAAATTCGCATTCCAACCAGACAACCAAACTACAGGCGGGCACCGCCTTCCCCGTGTTCGAGGTGCCTAAATTCGGCGGCGGCACCATGACGGTGGGCGGCGCGACCGACGGCTGGACGCTGCTCATCGTATACCGTGGCAAGCATTGCGGACGCTGCAAGACCTACCTGGGCAAGCTGGAACACAACTATGCAAAGTGGGAAGACGCGGGTTTTGCGGTGAAATGCGTCTCGGCCGACCCGCTGGAGAAAGTCAGCGATGATGTCGCGCGCTTCGGGTGGACCTTCGACATCGGCTACGACCTGCAAGAGAGCGACATGCGCACCATGGGGCTTTACGTCAGCGACCCGCTGTCTTCGCAGGAAACCGACCGTCGCTTTGCAGAGCCCGGTATTTTCTGCCTGCGCCCCGACGGCACAACGCAGATCATAGCCATCTCTAACGGCCCGGCGGCGCGCCCCGATCTGGATGAACTCCTCGACGGGATGATATTCACAATCAACAACGACAAACCTGTCCGCGGGAACGCCTGAACCCGACCTGAGCCGACAAACCGCAAGACAGCCAAGAGGAGCACCCCCAATACAACACAACGGCTCCCGCTAGGCGACAGACCCGAGTTCTGCCAAACCGCTGGATACAGCGGGCCTGCGTGAACGGGCACCGATCCAACGGGTGCTCGCAATCTTTATCGAAAGTTATTTTGTCACGCGGGAATAAACCGCACCCCCCGGACGTCACTTGGTCATAGAGCCTTTGCCCACGATGCAGAGCAAAGGCCCGGAACCACGGGAGGAAGACATGAAAGTCATTGAAAACGTTAAGCGTCGGCATTTTTTGATCGGATCGGCAGGCACGATGGCAGCCGTCGCGGTCGGGGCACCGGCGTTGGCACAATCAGGCGCAGAGCCTTTGCCGGATTACGTCGCCTGGAAAGACGCCGAGGACATGATCGTCCATTCCAAGCAGACGCTCGAGACGAAACGCGCCGCACAGGGGTCAGAGCTGATCACCCCCACAACCGAACTTTACATCCGCAACAACTTGCCCGCCCCCTCGGACAAGATCGTTGCCGATCGCGATGCTTGGGAGGTCGAGATCGACGGTGTTGCAAACCCCGGCAAGATGACCGTCGGCGCGTTGAAAACGCTTGGCGTCGAAACAGTGGTCTGCGTGCTGCAATGCTCGGGCAACGGGCGCGCCTTCTTCGATCACGAGACGAGCGGGTCGCAGTGGTCTGTCGGGGCGGCGGGCAATGTCGTGTGGACAGGCGTGCCCGTGCGCGCCGTTATTGACGCAATGGGCGGCGCCGATGCGGATGCCGTCTACCTGACCGGCACCGGCGGAGAGGACATTCCCCAAGGGCTGCCGCCTGAATCGATCCAGGTTGAACGCTCTGTCCCCAAGGCTGCGATGGATCGCGCGATCCTCGCGTGGGAGATGAACGGCGAACCCGTGCCGCTGGCGCACGGTGGCCCCCTGCGGCTGATTATCCCGGGCTACTACGGGGTCAACAATATCAAGTACCTCAAACGGTTGGCCCTGACGGTCGAGGAATCGCCCAATAAGATCCAGCAGACCGGCTACCGCGTCCGCCCTGTCGGCGAAAAAGGTGATCCCTCGCAACCCTCCATGTACGAGATGTCGGTGAAATCATGGATCACCGGGCCGCTGGTGGATGCCGCGACGGGCAAGGTACAGATCCACGGCGTCGCCATGGGCGGTGTCAGCGGGCTGGAGAAAGTCGAAGTGTCCACCGACGGCGGGCAGAATTGGGCCGATGCGCAGTTTCTGGGCCCTGACCTTGGCCCCTACGCGTGGCGACCCTTTGTGCTGATCACCGATCTGACGGAAGGCACACATATGCTGGCCAGCCGGGCAACCAACGCCGCAGGCGACGCCCAGCCAGAGAACTTTTTGCCAAACGAACGCGGTTATGGCAACAACGGATGGCGGGCACATGCCGTCGACGTGACTGTCAGCTGATACCATAGACCGGCGGCCTTGGCCGTCGGTCCGACCCTTACCCGGAGACATTGAAATGACCCCATCCCTGACGCCGCGCCTTGGCGGTGCCCTTTTCCTTGCGCTGATCGGCAGCGCAGCAGCAGCCGACGCCTCTCTTGACGCCGGGCGCGCCCTTTTCAACGAGACAGCGCAGCCGCAATGTGCCCTTTGTCACAGCTTGAAAGACGCGGGTGCCGAAGGCGAGATCGGTCCGAACCTTGATGACTTCAAGCCCACCGTCGAACAGGTCCGCGCCGCCGTGACAAGCGGGATCGGCATTATGCCCGGCTTTGCCGAAACGCTGACCGACGCAGAGATCGGAACGCTATCGACCTATGTGGCGACGGTCGCGGGCGGATCTGACGCCGCGGCCAACAGCGACGCCAGCGCGCCGACCGAGGACGCCGCCGCAGCAGAGCCGGAAACCCCCGGTGCCGAGATTCTGGCACAAGGCGATCCCGCCGCGGGCGAGAAAGTATTCAGGAAGTGCAAAGCCTGTCACACGGTAGAAGAAGATGGCCCAAGCCGCGTCGGGCCAAATCTTTATGGGATCGTCGGTGCCTCTGTCGCGGCGGTGGACGGGTTCCGCTATTCCGGCGCGCTGACCGACCATGGTGGCGACTGGACACCGGACCGGCTTGCGGCTTTCCTTGCTAACCCCCGCAAGGCCGTGCCCGGCACCAAGATGAGCTTTGCCGGGCTGCGCAAGCCGGAAGATCAAGCCGATGTGATCGCCTATCTCGTCAGTTTGTCAGACGCCGACTGACCTAACCGACGCAAGGCCGCGCCGAACGAACCGTCTTTGAAAGCGCTGCCATCACGCTTTCAGAGGCGCGTTCGCGCGTTTCGAGCCTAAGATAGCGGGCAATGGCATCAAACCGGGTGCGGTCCATCCCCGTCGCGACGATAATATGGCGCTGTTGGTCCCGGGAGCCCCAGCTCGCGATCTGCTGTTCTGACGTGCTCTTACCCTCTGGCAGGGCAAACCCGCCGCGCAGGTAGGTCAGCCGACATCCATTCTGGCCCGCATAATGCATGATATCGCCCTCCTCTGCCACGCGGGACGCGACGGCTGTCAGGTTCGCGCCCTCAAGATCCGGCACACCCGCCAAACCACCCCCCGCCACGGGGCGCAGATCGCCAGAGCCTACATCATAGGTCTGTGCTGCAAGTTCGGTGTGAATGTCGAAAGCCGTGGGGGAGGCGACGAAGCCAGACCCGAACACCATCGCCAAAGCCACCGCTGCGGCGACAGCGCCGCCCCAAAGCCAAGGTCGCGGGTGCCGGTTGCTGTTTGCAGCCCTCGTTTGCGGCGTAGCGTCTGGATCGTCCAGCACCGGACGCATCAACGCCAAACCGCGCGAAACGCGCCGCACATCTTCAAGCGCCGCAGCCAGCGCGGGTTCGGCAGCTAACCGCGTCTCTAGGTCACGCATTTCCGACGCGCTCAGTGCGCCATCATGGTAGGCGTTGACCTGTTCCCAGTCTTTGTCGTTCAGCTCGCTCATGTCTTCCGCGTCACTTCCTGTTTTGCCGTTCCAGCCCCATCGACCACGTCCAGTAACGCCCGCCGCGCGCGGCTGATCCGGCTCATCACTGTGCCGTTCGGCACATCCATCACTTTCGCCGCCTCGGCGTATTTCAGGCCCATAATGTCCACAAGGCACAGCACCTCGCGGGTTTCGGGCGGCAGCTTCTCGAACGCCAGCCGGATTAATACATCCCGCGCGGTGTCCGGTCCGCCTGCTTCATCAGATAGACGTTTCTCCTCCGCCGAATATTCACGGCGCACGCGCCTTTTTCTCAGCTCGTCATAATGCAGGTTGCGAATGACGCGGAACATCCACGGGCGCAATTCCTCCAGCAGCTCGGGTCTGCGATCAGACCGCAACCCCCGCTCCACCGCGTCCTGCACCAGATCCTCTGCCGCGTCGCGCGACTGACAGATGGCCGTGGCATAGGCCCTCAACTCAGGCAAAAGAATCTCGATAAGGGTACGCTGCGCCATATCAATCCGTACCGCGTTTTCAGGCCGGATCAAAGCCAACACGGCCCGCTGTCGGAATTCTTCGTGCAGTGTCTGGCGTAGGGATTGCGTCGAGAATATCCGTGATGCTTGCCGGAAAAATCGCGGCCCCCGCGGCTGAATCTGAAACGGTATTCAGATGGCTTCACCGGCAGGGTTTAAGCGCTCGCCATTATTTAACATAACGTTGAAAAAATTTCGAGCTTCCAAACAAACGCCCCACCCGTATCAACCTAACAAACAACGAAACACACAAAGGAAAAAAACCGCAGCATTTCCGCCGCGGTTTTTTCGTCTAACGTCTGGCCCTATTCAGGCGATGGCTGCCTTGATCTGGTCGGCGAGCGACATGGGATCAAAGGGTTTGCTGATCACCTCTGTCGCGCCGATGCCGCGCAGTTCTTCCAGCTCGTTCGGCTGGGCACGGGCGGTCATGAAGATCGCGGGCACATTCGCGAAATCCGGATTCTCGCGCAGTTTCTCAAGCGTTTGACGGCCGGTCATGCCGGGCATCATCATATCCAGCAAAAACACGTCGGGGATATAGTCCAGCGTCTTTTCAAGCGCCTGTTCGCCGCAGTCGCATTGCTCAACCACGAAATCACCCGACAGTTCGAGTGACATTTTGGCGATTTCGCGAATATCGGCGTCGTCTTCTACGTGAAGCAATTTAATCATACGGGACTCTTATCCAACGTTCTCTAGTCTTTCAAAATCAGTCTCTGGCCCAGAATGGCGCGTTTTGACAGGTAAAGTGAAGGTGAAAGTTGTCCCCCGCCCTTCTTTACTGACAAAATCGATCGTACCACCCAAACCTTCAACAATTGCTTTACAGATGCTCAGCCCCAAACCGGTACCGCCTTTGGTCGCCCGGTCGGAATTCGCCATATCTGCAAACCGCTGAAAGATCTTATGCTGGTCTTCGGGCGCAATGCCCATACCCTCATCGCGTACAGACACACATACGTTTTCGGGCGTTTTATCGACGGAGATCTCCACCGTGCCGCCCGGCTTGGAAAACTTCGCAGCATTCGACATCAAGTTGGTTAAAACTTGAATGATACGGTTGGCGTCGGTCTCGATATAGGTGGGCGTATCCACCCCGTGGCAGTTGATCTTCAAGCCGAACCGCTGATGCGCGGTCGCATTGGCGCGCAGGGATTCGGCCACCAGTTCCGACAGGTCAGCGGTTTCCAGTTCGAAATCCAGACGCCCGGAGGAGATCTTTTCCATATCCAGAATGTCGTTGATGATCAGCACCAGACGATCGGCATTGCGATGCGCGATCTCCAGCAGGCCCTCGGCCTTGGGTGGCAGCTGCCCCGCGGCTTTCGACAACAGCAGCCCCATCGACCCTTTGATCGAGGTCAAGGGCGACCGAAGTTCGTGGCTGACCATAGAGATGAAATCCGCCTGAAGTTGCTCTTGTTCAAGCCGTTCGGTGATGTCGTGCAGCATGATCAGCAGACGCCCGTCGACTGTCCCTTTGTTGAGCCACTTGATCGACCCTTCAAAGTTCGTGCCCGAAATCGTTGCGCTGAACGTCATATAGGTGTCGCCGATATCCATCATCCGCAGACAGGCGTCGAGCACATCCTCGCAGCCGCGCTCGGCCGCCATATCGCGCACCGTTTGCCCGTTCTTGGGCCGCGTCGACCAGCCGAACCGTGCCTTGGCGGCAAGGTTCATATAGCGCAACTCAAGGTTGTCTTCGGACACGATCCAGATGTCGTCGCGCAGCTCGTGCAAGGTCATTGCCGTGTCGCGTCGCGCGATCAGCTTGGTGGTAGATGTGATGTCCGTCCGCGCCGAGATCGACCCGATCCAGCGGCCATTCGCATCCAGCAACGGGGTCACTGTCGTCTGTGTCACGCAGTTTGACCCGTCGCGATTGCGCAGCGTCGTTTCACCCTGCCAGCTTTTGCCCTGCCGCAGCAGATCGCGGATTTCAGTTGCGGTGGTTCTATTGTCCTTGGAATACAGCATCGCGACCGGTTTGCCGATCAGCTCTTTGCGGGTATAGCCGGTTGCCTCTAGCAACAGGTCGTTCACCTCGACCAGCAGGTTATCGGTGTCGACCACGTTTACCATCGTGTGCATCTTTAGCACACGCAGCTGTTGGGCGACGCTGTCATCAACCGTCGCACGCGCCGGCGTGGCCCGCACATTCGCGGCGATCAGCGGCACCAGACTGGCAATGGCGATGGCCCCGATAACCGGAACGGTTTGCGCCGGTGTGCCCGACAGCAGCGCCGAGGTCGCGGCATACCACCCCCCAGCCAAGGCCGATCCGGCGACGAAACCGGTCGCACTATGGCGCTTCTTTCCGTTCCAAGACATATCGCGTCCTTACTTACAAAAAGAAGGCACCATCCCTAGCCAAGCACCCTCTCCATCCCTTGCGCCATCATAGACAAAAGTATCTAGACATTTTTAAGGCGATTTTTAGCAACTTTAGAAACAACCATAAGGAGATCAACTCGCTCTTTGTGTCGGACCTACAATACTTTCGATAATGTGGTTCAGATCGGTCTGCGACTTCACCAGATGGGTGCCCACCCGACTATCCTTCTCGCGCGCCGCGTCAGAGGTCAGCCCGACCACCCGCGCCGTTGGCTGAAGCTCAGCGATATCGTCCAGGACGGCAGCGGCGTCGCCATCTGGCACGGTCCAGTCAAGGATAATCACATCCAGCGGCCCCGCGCTCAGCGCTTCGTGGACCTCATTCAGCCGCGTGACGTTATGGACATCGGCAAAGGGTCTCAGCCCTTCGCGCAGCACCTCTGCAAATTCTTCGTCATCCTCAAGGTGCAACACCCTAAGGTTGTTCCTCGTGCCGTCGATCACTTCGAACGTGCGGGCATCGGGCAGCACGTCATACCCTTCGGCATCGGTGCTCAACGGACAGGTGAACCAGAAAACCGTGGTCCCGCTCGGTTTGCTTTCAAAGCCGATGTTGCCGCCCTGACGCCAGACGATCTGTCGCGTGATATTCAGCCCAAGGCCCGTCCCGCCCTTGGCCCGCGTGTCCGATCCATCGGCTTGAGAAAACGCCTGAAAAATCCGGTTCTTGAAATTCTCGGGCACGCCGGGGCCGAAGTTCTGCACGTAAACAATCGCCATGTCGCCAATCGTCTCGGCCTTGATCGTGACGTCGGTGCCTTCGGTCGAGTACTTGCACGCATTCGACATCAGGTTCGCCAGCACCTGCATCATCCGTGACCAATCGGCGGTTACATTGATGTCGGTGTCGGGCAGATCCATCACCAGTTTGGTGTTATGGGTGACGGCAAAGGGCATCATCTCTTGAACGGCCGAAGAGATGACCTCGTTCAGGCTCATCGGGCTGAGGTCAAACTCGATCTTGCCCGACGATATCTTTTCGAGGTCGAGAATATCGTTCACGATGGTGGTCAGACGGTCGGCGTTGTTGCGCGCGATCTCGATCAGGCGCAGCGCCGAGGCAGGCATGGTATCACGCGCCGACATCTCGATCAGGCCAAGCGCCCCCTTGATAGAGGTCAGCGGCGTGCGCAATTCATGGCTGACGGTGGAGACAAATTCATTCTTGATCTCGTCGATCTTCTTCTGGTCGGTGATATCGTTGACCTGCGCGATAAAGACATAAGCCCCTTCGTTTTTGTCGAAGGTCCAGGTGATGTTGAACAGCCCCCACCGCTGGCCGCCGTCCTTGTGCAGGATCGGATGTTCGCCGCGGTAAACCTCGTTCGACCCGCTTTCGGTGAACTTGGTCACGATATCACGCATCAGCTTCACATCTTCCTCGGGGATGATCTGCGCAAGGTTGAACCGGTCGGTCATTACCTTTTGCGAATATCCCGTCAGCTCGCACATGGCGTTGTTCACGCTGGTGAACTGTCCGTTGCTGTTCAGGGTCGCCATGCCAACGGGGGCCGCATCCAGCACGGTGCGGAATCGCTTCTCGCTCGCCTCAAGCGCGTTGCGGGCGTGACGCAGCCCGGTAATGTCGCTTTGCGTCCCGACCATCCGTATCGCCGACCCGTCGTCGGCGCGGTCCACGACCACGGCATCCGACCGCATCCAGCGCCAGCTTTCGCCGAACTGCATCCGGTATTCGGTCCGCGACCGTTCTGCCTTGCCGGTGATACAGTGCTGATCCGCCTCGATCAGACGGGGCAGATCGTCGGGGTGGATACGGCTTAGGAACTCTTCCTGCGTATCCTCGACCTCCGGACCGACCTCCATGATCTTGCGCCACGTCGGCGAAACCACCGATTTGCCCGACATCAGGTCGATCTCGAACACGCCAATTTCTGACCCCGCGAGGGCATGGTCATAGCGTTCCTTGATCCCCGCCAGTTCCCCGACGGCCCCGACCTCGACCGATACATCCCGCACAATAGCGGTGATGCGTTTGACGCCATTCAGCGTCTCCCATTCGTTATAATGTAGATCGAGGTGCAGCGTGGATCCGTCCTGTTTGGTGCCCGTGGCGTTATAGCCTGCCTCTGCGGGCAGCCACCCCGCCTCTTTCACGAATTTCTTCAGGGGCAACCCGCCCATCCCGTCTTCACGCTTGTCGAAAATCTCGAGCGCGGCGTGGTTGGCAAACAGGATCTCGCGGCGTTCATCCAGAATGAAGATGCCCACAACGCTGTTCTCGATGATCGACCGGTTTTCCTCTTCGCGGGCGCTGATCTGCTGTTCGCGCAGCGCGGCCACCTCGGCCAGAGAATCCCCGCGTTGGCGAATAGCGCGCAGCACCACGATCAGCATCGCGGTCAGGGCAATCCCTGCGATCAGCGCGAGCAGCGGCGTGCCACCGGGGAACAACGCCTCGAACAAGGGGGTGCTTTCATATTGGACGGTCCAAGTCCGCCCGAAGAATTCGGTGGCATAGGCCACACTATACTTACCCGCCGCATGTTCGTGATCCTGACTAGCATAGATCAGAGCCTCGGGGTCGGTCGTGTCGCCGTCATAGACGTGGAAATCATACACATTGTTCTGGTTCGGCGTCAGATCCTGCAACAGGTTGCGGCCGATGAACGGCGCATAGACCCAGCCGCGAAACGTCCCCTCGCGCGGGCCGGAGGCATAGAACAGCGGGCGCAGCAGCAAGAACCCCGGTTCCTTCATCGCGTCCTGCACCAGCAGGATGCGCGGTGTCAGCTGCGGGGTGTTGGTTTCTCGCGCCCGATCCGCCGCCTCGCGCCGCCCTTTTTCAAAGCTGATGTCCAGCCCTACGGCTTCCTTGTTGGGCAGCACCGGCGCGATATATTTGATCACATATTTCTGGTCATGGTTCGTTTCCGGCCTGATCTCGAACCCCGGCGTCCCATTGGCACGCATATCGGCGACGAAAGCATCCTCGTCCACCTTGGCCACGGGTTCGACAAAACCGATCCCGTTGATGCCGGGCAGGTAGTTTTCGAAATCCAGACTTTCGACAAAGGTCTCGAAATCGTCGTATTCGATATTCTCCGACGATTGCATCATCCCTGCGGCGCCGTTCAGACTTTGCAGATAGATGTTCATCCGACGATCCAGCGCCTGAAGCCCGTCTTCGGTGATGCGGGTGAATTCGGCCTTGGCCGCAGCGCGGTTCATTCGCGCGCCTTCAGCGTAGATCCCGAAGGTCACGAGAAGGCAGACAACGACCAAAATCAAATCTAAGCGCTTGAACAAAACTATACTCTCACATTTCGCGAAACTGAAAAAAGCGCCTAATCGATGAAAGCCACCCGCTGATCATGTTACCGGCATCCCTCACTTATAAGTAGCACCGGTTTCCCTGCCAACGTTAATTATTACTTGCGCACAGGATAAAGACAGAAACCTCAAGAGAATCTAAAGACGCCCCAACTCAGGGTTGCTGATCATACGGGATGCACAATCATAGCACGGAAGTCGTTGACGTTCGTCAGCGTCGGTCCCGTCACCACCTGACCGCCGATCCGGCCAAAGAAACCGTGGGCGTCATTTACCGCTAACGCCGATTCTGCGTCGGCGCGCGCGGCCCCGCCCCGTGCCAATGTGTCGGGCCCGATGATCGCCCCCGCCACCTCTGCCGCGCCGTCGACGCCGTCGGTGTCGCAGGCCAACCCCCAGATACCCCCCGCCCCGTTCAGGGCCAGCATCAGTGCCAAGGCATATTCCGCATTCGGTCCACCAACGCCATCCCCGCGCCGCGTGACCGTCAGCTCGCCGCCCGACAGGATTACAATCGGCGCATCGCCGGGATGTAGACGCGCCTGTTCTTGCAGGGCCAAGGCGGCATGCGCGCGGGCGACCTCGCGGGCCTCGCCCTCTAGGTCATTGCCCAGACGGATCACGCGAAACCCCTCTGCCTCGGCCAAAGCCTGTGCCGCATCCAGCGATTGCTTGGGGGCCGCATAAATCCGGTTCATCACACGCGACAGCCGCGCATCATCCGGCGGCACGACCTGCGACCCCGCAGCCAGCGCCCGCGTGACCGAGGCCGGAACCGCCACGCCCCACTGCGTCAAGATCGCCTGCGCATCGCGCGAGGTTGAGGCATCGCCCACCGTGGGGCCCGACCCGATCATCGCCATATCATCCCCCGGCACATCCGAGATCATCAACGTATGCATCGCCGCCGGATAGGCCGCCGCCGCCAGTTGCCCGCCCTTGACCTGCGACAGATGTTTGCGCACCACATTCATCTGCGTGATCGGCGCGCCAGAGGCCAGCAACCCCGCGTTCACCGCCTGTTTCTCAGCCAGCGTAATCTCCCCCAAGGGCGCGGTCAGCAGCGCCGACGCCCCGCCCGAGATCAACGCCAGCACAAAGTCCTCCTCGCCCAAGCCCTGCAGCAGCTCTAGCATCCGCGCGGTTGCGGCCTGTCCGGCGGCATCGGGCACGGGGTGGGCGGCCTCGACAATCTCGATCCCCTGACAGGGGCGGGCGTATCCGTAGCGGGTGATCACCAAACCGTCGCAGGGGCCCCAAGCCGCCTCGACCGCCTCGGCCATGCGCGCGCTGGCCTTGCCCGCACCGATCACCACCACACGCCCCGCCGGTTTCGGCGGCAGATGCGCGGCCAGTGATTGCATCGGATCGGCCACGGCGACCGCGCGGTCGAACAAGCGGCGTAAAGTCGTCTCCGGCGCGGTGTGCATGGCGATCCTATCCCGTCATCAAAAAAGCCGCCCCCGAAGGGACGGCCTGTTTTACACTCACGCGGTCTGATCGAACAGCCTTTTGCGTGCCGCAGCGTATTCTGTCGCCATCCGCTCGACCACGTCGGCGGCGGGGCGCACATCCTTGACCGCGCCGATGCCCTGACCGGCACCCCAAATCTCTTTCCAGCTTTTGGGCTTTTCGCGATCGGCACCGAAGTTCATGTTCGACGGGTCGGACCGTTCAAGGTTGTTCGGGTCCATGCCCTGCGCCTCGATCGAGGCTTTCAGATAGTTACCCCAAACGCCGGTGAACAAGTCGGAGTACACAATATCCGAAGCCCCCGAATCCGCGATCATCTGCTTGTAGCGTGCGTCGGCATTCGCCTCTTGCGTGGCGATAAACGCCGACCCGGCATAGCCGCCATCCGCACCCATGGCCTGCGCCGCAAGAATGCTGTCCCCCTTGGCAATCGCCCCCGACAGGAACAGCGGCCCGTTGAACCATTCGCGGATTTCCTGGATCAGCGCCAGCGGCGACAAGGCACCGGCGTGCCCCCCTGCCCCTGCGGCCACGGCGATCAGACCATCGGCCCCTTTTTCAATCGCCTTATGGGCAAAGCGGTTGTTGATGATGTCGTGCAAGACAACACCGCCCGCGCCATGCGCCGCATCGTTCAGCCATTCCTGCGCCCCAAGCGACGTGATCCACAGCGGCACCTCGTGCTTGACGCAAATCTCTACGTCCCGTTCAAGCCGCGCATTGGATTTATGCACGATCTGGTTCACCGCATAGGGGGCGGCAGGATTGTCGGGGTTCGCTTGGTTGTGACGGTCCAGCTCTTCCTTGATGCGCGTCAACCAGCGGTCCAGCTCAATCGGTTCGCCTTCCGCTTCGCGTGCGTTCAGCGCTGGAAAGCTGCCCACGATACCGGCCTTGCACTGTGCAATCACCAGATCAGGGTTCGAGATAATGAACAGCGGGCTGCCAATCAGCGGGATACGCAAATTGTCGAAAAGGGCGGGTAGCGTCATCTTGTTCCTCCGGGACGTATTATTTTCCTGCAACTTGTCAGGATGTGCGCGCTTTGGAAATGACGAACGTTGCGTCCGTCACCCCCTTCTTGTGATCGAGGCTACAGCGCCTCGATGATGGTGACATTGGCGATGCCGCCGCCTTCGCACATGGTTTGCAACCCGTATCTTTGGCCGCGCGCATGCAGGCTGTGCACCAGCGTCGTCATCAGCCGCGCACCAGAGGCCCCCAGAGGATGCCCAAGCGCAATCGCGCCGCCATTCACATTCAACTTGGCCGGATCGGCCCCGGTGTGTTTTGCCCATGCCATCGGGATCGGCGCAAAGGCTTCGTTGACCTCGAACAGATCGATGTCGTCGATCTTCATACCGGCCCGCTCCAGCGCGCGGTCGGTGGCGGGCAGCGGTTCCTCCAGCATGATCACCGGATCGCCCGCGGTCACCGTCAGGTTCACGATCCGCGCCTTCGGCGTCAGCTTGTATTTCTTGAGCGCAGCTTCGGACACGACCAACACGCCCGCCGCCCCATCGCAAATCTGCGACGCATTCGCGGCCGAGATCATGCCGTCCGGATCCAGCAGTTTAACAGAGGAAATCCCGTCAAGCGTCGCATCATCGCGGATGCCTTCGTCGCGGGTGTGCATCCCGCCATCGATGGCCAGCGGAATGATCTCTGCGTCAAAGGCCCCACCATCCCGCGCAGCGGCGGCGCGGCGGTGGCTTTCCAGCGCATAGGCGTCCAGTTCCGCGCGGGTGAACCCGTGCTTCTGTGCGACCATTTCCGCGCCGATGAACTGGCTGAAATTCTTGGTGCCGTAGCGCGCTTCGATCCGGTCGCTGAACGGGCCCTCGCCCAACCCCGCCTTGGCATAAAGCGATACATTCGACCCCATCGGCACCCGTGTCATGCTTTCGACACCCATGGCGACAACCACATCCTGCGTGCCCGACATCACCGCCTGCGCCGCGAATTGCACCGCCTGTTGCGAGCTGCCACATTGCCGGTCGATGGTGACCGCGGGCACCGATTGAGGCAGATTCGACGCCAGCACACAGTTGCGCCCGAAGGCAAAGGATTGCTCTCCGCCCTGACTGACGCAACCGACGATCACGTCATCAATCACCGCGCCGTCGATCCCGGATCGCGCCACCAGCGCATTCAACACTTCGGCCCCCAGATTGGCAGGGTGCCAGTCGCGCAGCGCGCCGCCACGGCGCCCCCCTGCGGTGCGGGCTGTCTCTACGATATAGGCATGTGCCATAACGCTTTCCCCTCTATTCAGTCTCTATTTCGGTGCCATGCGGATCGCGCCATCAAGGCGGATCGTTTCACCGTTCAGCATCGGGTTGTCGATAATCGCCCCGACCATCTTGGCGTATTCCGACGGATCGCCCAAACGGCTGGGGAAGGGCACCTGCGCGCCGAGCGAATCCTGCGCCTCCTGCGGCAGACCCTCCAGCAGCGGTGTGAGGAACAGCCCCGGTGCGATCGTCATCACACGGATGCCATAGCGCGCCAGCTCGCGGGCGACGGGCAAGGTCATGCCCACGATCCCGCCCTTCGATGCCGCATAGGCCGCCTGCCCGATCTGACCATCAAACGCCGCGACCGATGCCGTGTTGATGATCACGCCGCGTTCCTCGCCCACAGGCTCTGCCTTGTGCAAGGCCGCGGCGAATTTCGACAACACGTTGAACGACCCCAGCAGATTCACATTCACCACATTGGTAAAGCTTGCCAAGGCCAGCGCCGCGCCGTCACGATCCACGACCTTGGCGGGCGGGCCGATGCCCGCGCAGTTTACCAGAATACGCGCCTTGCCGTGCAGCCCTTCGGCCTCTGCGATCGCGGCCTCTACCGCGCTTTCGTCGGTGACATCAACGCGCAGGAACTTGCCCCCGATGGCGGTGGCTTTTTCCTCGCCCAGTTCGGCATTCATATCAAAGATGGTGACCTTGGCCCCGGCCTGCGCCAGAAACGCTGCCGTGGCCCCGCCCAATCCCGAAGCGCCACCGGTGACGATGGCGGCCTGTCCGTTCAATTGCATGGTATCCTCCCCTTCCCTGCTGACGCAGGGGCAACAGTTTAATTGCGGGGAATGTCGCCTGCGGTTTCGCGGATTACAATGGCAAAGCGTGGGACCCGCGGCCCGCCCGTTCACCCGATCCGGTTCAGGCGGTGATCACGACCTCGGACACGTCACTATCTACGGCCTGCAATGCGGCCAGCACGCGGGGGATCAGATGGGTCTGTACATAGGCCCCGTGAAAACGGCTGGGGGCCTGAAGCGTGACACGCCCCCCTGCCCGATCCTGCCGCGTCAGATTATGCAGCCAACTGCCATAGACACCGGCGTCTTCGGCATGAAGCACGGCCTGCGCCAACGCCCATTCGCTGCCCCCTTCGACAGGCGGCGTCGGGGCGGTGCCACGCACGGGCAAAGGCACCACCCGCGTCGGTTCCGGCGCGCCCTGCATGCGCAGATCAAAGTCCGGGCCGACCTGCGGCCATTGCGGGCGCGTCTTTTCAAGGATCGCATCAAGGTCGAGCCCGTATTCCGTCACCCGTCCGCGTGCGCCCTGACGTTTGACCACCAGCCAGCCGCAGCCGCGCAGCTTTGCCATCTCGCGTTTGACAGTGCGTTCATCAACGGACCAAAGCTGCGCGATCTCGCGCTGACCCACGGCCAGTTCATTGCGCGCCCAGTTGTAGCGCGCCGTTACAAGTGTAATGAAGCGCAGCACCAGACGGTGATCATGTTTCCCGCCGGCAAGGGCATATGCCCCCAAGGCGGTGATGATATCATACTTGCGCGCGGCGGCGTCACGCCCCACGGGTTTCGGTGAAAGCATAGCTGCTCCGATCTGGCACGGTGTGAATGTGCAGCCTCAGTTCGATCTCTTGATGGATCCTCGGGGCGTAGACAACGTCTTTTCCGCCTCTTCCCTGATTTGCGTCCGGAAACCCGATTCTGTCAAGGATTGGTTTTGCCCCGACCCTCTTTCTTCCCCATTCAAATTTGAAAGTTGAGGTATCATTGGTATAGGGGGTCATGCAGAGCGTCCCCTATTGCAGCGTTTTTGTCCCCCAATATGTCGCGGGGCCGATCCTGCTGTCCCCCTATATTTCCGCCCCGGAGCTATAGAGCCGCGCCTATCGCCCGAATCGCGCCGGGGCCCTGTGGTATAAGGGATATTGAGAACCTGTTTATAGAATAAATGTCTTTCCATAAGATGCAAATTCAGCGTAAATCCAAATTGAGTAGTAATTAGCGTTCTCTTTCGGGTTTTCCGGTGCCGCCACAGCGTGCGGGGCGGCGGTTCCCCGCGGGGAACGGGTAGGGAAAAGGACAGCTTATGTTTACCTATGCGGACCTGGCAAAGCTTCAGGCGCAGTCGCTCAAGATGCAGGGGCACATCCGGCATCAGACCTATTCGCCCGAGATGGAAAAGACCCTGCGCCGGTTCTCAAGCTGGGAAGTGGCGGAGCTGATCTTTAAGACCAACCCGTCGACCCTGCGCGGCCGGCTGGCCGCCGACCCGTCCCTGCCCGAGGGGCAGGTGGAAGAGGAAGGCCGCCAGCGCTGGTATGCGCTGGAAGAGATCAACGAGCTGCGGCGCAAGCTGAAGATCAAGAACCGGTCGCTGATGCCGCCGCGCCCTGCGGGCAAGCGGGCGGTGCGTGCCGCGATTGCCAACTTCAAGGGCGGCGCGGGCAAGTCCACCGTCGCACTGCATTTCGCCCATGCGGCCGCGCTTGACGGCTACCGCGTGCTGGCCGTGGATTTCGATCCGCAGGCCACGCTCAGCCATTCGATGGGGCTGTCGGATGTCTCGGAAGAGGTCACTGTCTGGGGTATCATGGCCCGCGACCTGATCCGCGAGACAGAGCGGATGAACGCGGTGCAAGGCGGCGCGGAAAGCGGGGCCACCCTGCCCCAACGCAAACTGCCTGCCTCTGTCACCGGCATGGGGCTCAGCGAATTGCGCGCCACCGATTTCATCAAGCCGACCAGCTGGCCCACGATCGACCTGATCCCCAGCTGTGCCAACGCCGCCTTCGTCGAATTTGCCAGCGCGCAGTACCGGCACCTGAACCCCGAATGGTCGTTCTTTGCTGCCGTGTCCCGTTATCTTGATACGATCCCGCCGGACGCCTATGACCTGATCATCTTCGACTGCCCGCCCGCCATTGGCTACCAGTCGATGAATGCGGTCTTTGCGGCGGATGTTTTGTATATTCCCTCCGGCCCCGGCTATTGGGAGTATGACAGCACCACCAGCTTCATCGGCCAGCTGTCTGAAGCGCTTGAGGATCTGGGCCGCTTCCGCGGGCGGCTGCCGTCGGGCACTGATCCGGTCAAGGCCTTTGCTGACATCAAGTTTCTATTGACCCGTTTCGAGCCTAATAACGATCTGCACCGTGCGATGCAGTCAGCATTTAATCAGGTCTTTAAGCCACATGTAGCAGAGCACCCGATTGAAATGACCCGCGCGGTTGAACAGTCAGGCCGGTTCCTGTCGTCGATCTATGAGATGGATTACCGCCAGATGACCCGCGAGACCTGGCGCCGCGCGCGGGCCTCCTTTGATCGGGCCTATGATGAATTCCGTGCCACGCTTGTCGATGCGTGGGATAAACTGGAGGATGAATAATGGTTAAGAAACGCTCTGTTTTCGATATCAACTTCGATCTGGATGAAGAGGAAGACGCGGGGTTCCCCGCGGGGAACGCACCTGCCGAACCGCCCGTTGTGAAAGAGTACAACATTCAGGGCCACCCGTTGCAGAACTCTGATCCTGTGCCCAACCCCCCTGCCCCGTCGCGACGCGGCCCGATGGCGAGCGCGATCTCGGAAACGCTTGAAGCCACTTCCGAGCGCGCCAGCGCAGAGGCCGCCATTCGCGCGGAAAACGACGCGCTGGCGCATGAGCATGTGCGGCTGAAACGGCTGGGGTTGATCACCGATCTGATCCAGACCTCGGACGTGCATACCGACAAGCTGACCCGCGACCGGTCGGCCAATGTCGATCCCGAACTGGCAGAGCTGAAACAGTCGATCCAGTCGGTCGGTCTTTCCAACCCCATTCGGGTGGAGCAGACGGATAACGGGTATGAGCTTATCCAAGGCTTCCGCCGGCTCACCGCGTTTCGCGAACTTGCCGCCGAAACCGGCGACCCGCGCTATTCCCGCATCCCCGCCGCGCTGGTTCCCCGCGGGGAACCCCTTGCGGATCTGTACCGCAAGATGGTGGACGAGAACCTTGTGCGCAAAGATCTGTCCTTTGGCGAGATGGCGCGGCTGGCCCTGTCCTATGCGCAGGATTCGGGCGTCGAGGTGAGTGACGCGGTTGGCACGCTGTATGCCTCTGCGCTGAAACAGAAGAAGACCTATATCCGGCAGTTCGCCCGTGTGCTTGCCGATCTGGACGGCGCGCTGCGCTACCCCGAGGCGATCCCGCGGGCGCTTGGGCTGGATGTTTATCGGTTCCTTGATGCGCAGGCGGGCAATGCGATGGCGCTGAAAAAGGCGTTGATAAAGCAGCCTGAACGGGATGCCGATGCCGAACTTGCGATTCTGCGGGCAGGGATCACGGTAAAGAAAGCCGCGCCAAAACCTGCCGGGCGAAGCTCTGCCAAGACTTCCTTGCGGCTTGGGTTGCCACAGGGGGAGATGCGGGTGATCGCGTCGGACGGGAAGGTAGAGATGCGCTTGCCGCGCGATTTCTCGGCTGTCAGCAAGGCGCGATTGCAGCGCGGGATCGAGGCGTTTCTTGCGGCGCTAGATCAGAAAGACTGAACGGTGAAGGGGGCAAGGCGGATCGCTTTGCCCCCTTCTTCTTTGCGATGGCTCAGGTCTAATCGGCGGTATAGGCCGACATATACGCGCCAACCATCGCCACCTTGCCCGAATCCTCAGCCTCGCCTATACTCCTGCCCTATACGCATAGTGCGAGAGGGTGCCATGGGCCGTGTCAAAGTAAATCTTACATTGGATGCCAGCGTCGCCGAGACGGCGCGCGCGCTTGGGCTGAACATGTCGCGCTTGGCCGAGGCTGCGATTTCGGACGCCGCCAAGGCAGAACGCAACCGCCGCTGGCGGATCGAGAACCAGCAGGCGCTGGATGCCTATGCGCAAGAGGTAGAGGCCGAGGGCCTGCCGCTTGAACGCTTCCGCAGTTTCTAGGGTGCGTTATGGCGCAGTTTGATGTGTACCGGCTTGCGGGCGGGCAGCTTGTGGTGGATCTGCAAACCGACCTGATTGGCATCGACGCTTCGCGCGTGGTGGCACCGCTGCGCGAGGCGGGGCGGTACGCTGCCTTTCCCGGTCTGACCCCGCAGGTAGAGGTCGACGGCACCGCATGGATCGTGCGGGTGCAAGAGCTGGCCGCCCTGCCCGGCACCGCGCTGCGCGAGAAGGTGACCTCGCTTGAGGCAGAGCGCGATGTGTTGAAGCGGGCCTTGGATATCCTGATCGACGGGCTGTGACGCTGCCCGCGGCTTACGGTTCCCCGCGGGGAACCTCGCCCACATCTTTCGGCACTTGATACCCTTTGATCACCGCGTCGCGGGCGCGCAGTGCTTTGTACCAGCGCAACACATTGGGGAATTGCGTCAGGTCCACCCGCTGCCATTCATAGCGCGCGACCCAGGGCCAACAGGCCATATCCGCAATCGAATAGTCACCGCAGATGTAGTCTTGCCCGTCGAGCTGTTTGTCGAGCACGCCGTAAAGCCGCTGGACCTCTGTCGCATAGCGGGTTTCGGCGTAGGGGGCCTTGCCCGGGTTGAACTGCAAGAAGTGATGCGCCTGTCCGGCCATCGGGCCCAAGCCCCCCATCTGCCACATCAGCCATTCATGCACCTTGGCACGTCCAATCGCATCGCTCGGCAAGAATTTCCCATATTTATCAGCGAGATACCACATGGTCGCGCCGGATTCCATCAGGCAGAGGCCGTTGTCATGGTCCTTGATCGCGGGGATTTTGTTATTGGGGCTGATTTTCAGGAAGTCGGGCGCGAATTGGTCGTCCTTGGTGATGTCGATGGGGTGGGCGGTATAGGGTACGCCCAACTCCTCCAGCAGGATAGAGACCTTGCGGCCGTTCGGGGTGGTCCAGGTATAGAGGTCGATCATTGCGGCGTCCTTCGGCTTGCGTCAGGGGGGAAAACGGGTTGCTATGCGCTTGGTATAAATCAGCTTGCGCGGATCACAAAGGCGCAGATCGGGGGGATGATGGAGAGGAAGATTGCACTGGTTACCGGCGGGGGCAGCGGCGTCGGGCGCGCCTGCGCCGCAGCGCTGGCAGAGGCGGGGTTTACGCTGGTGCTGACGGGACGCCGGATGGCCCCGCTAGAGGAGGCCCGCGCCGCGTTGGCGGGGGAGGGGCATCTGGCCATCACCGCCGATGTCGGGGTCGAGGCGGATGTGCTGGCGCTGTTTGACCGGATCGAGGCGCAGTTTGGGCGGTTGGACCTGCTGTTCAACAATGCGGGCGTCAACGCCCCCGCGGTCGAGATTGACGACCTGTCGCTGGACGACTGGAACGCCATTGTGGCCGCGAACCTCACGGGGGCGTTTCTGTGCGCGCGTGCGGCCTTCGGATTGATGAAACGGCAGTCGCCCAAGGGTGGGCGGATCATCAACAACGGGTCGATCTCTGCCCATGTGCCGCGCCCGTTCTCGGCACCCTATACGGCGACGAAACATGCGGTGACGGGGCTGACGCGGTCGCTGTCGCTGGACGGGCGGGCGCATGACATCGCTTGTGGTCAGATCGACATCGGCAATGCCGCCAGCGAGATGACAGAGCAGATGGCCCAGGGTGTGCTGCAACCGGATGGGTCACGTCGGGCAGAGCCGCGCATGGATGCAGAGGATGTGGGCCGCACGCTGGTCTATATGGCAAGCCTGCCACCCGGCTCAAACGCCATGTTCGTGACGGTGATGGCGACCAAGATGCCCTTTATCGGGCGCGGTTAGGGTAGGGGCCCCGCACGCGAGAAATTAGCGGGCGGGGTGCTGTTATGTGGCTCTAATGCATGGTTTAGAGACTATTTCTTTGCCGCATCGCGCAGTTTCGTGATCGTGGTGCGGGTAGAGATCTGTTCGGGGTTGGTGACCAGTTCGATCAAGGCCGGGCGACCGCTGGCGCGGGCTCGGTCAAAGGCGGCGGCGAAGTCGGCGGTTTTGGTCACGCGTTCCGCATGCGCGCCGTAGCCCTCGGCCATTTTGCAGAAGTCCTGATTGATCAGCGTGGTGCCTGAAATGCGTTCGGGGTGGTCGCGTTCCTGATGCATGCGGATGGTGCCATAGATGCCGTTGTTGAACAGCAGCACGATCGGCGTTGCCCCGTATTGCGCGGCGGTGGCGAGCTCTTGCCCGCTCATCATGAAGCCGCCATCGCCGACGAATGACAGCACCAGCTGATCCTTATGAGCCAGCGCCGCAGAGACGCCCGCCGGGACGGAATACCCCATCGCGCCACAGGTCGACCCTACGATGCGCCCCGGGCGGCCAAAACGTAGATAGCGTTGCGCCCAGCCGGTGTGGTTGCCCGCGTCCAGCGTCACGATTGTATCTTGGGGCAGGCTGTCGCGGATCTGGCAAAGGGCAACGCCCATGTCGAGCTCCCATTCCGCGCCATTGGGGCTGTCGGTGTCGGTCAGGTAATCCCCATGCAGCTTTGCGCACCAATCTTTCCAATCGTCGGCGCGGCCCAGATCAATGTCACCAAGCGCCGAGGCCGCAGCGGCGGGGGAGGCGGCAAAGCCGAGGTCGGGGGAATAGACGCGGCCGATCTCGTCCGCGTCAGGGTGCAGGTGCACCAGACGGGTATCGGGGTTGGGCGATTGCAGGGTGGTGTAGGTCTTGGTCGTCATCTCGCCCAACCGGGCCCCGATAACGATCAGCAGGTCGGCCTCTTTCTGGTGGGCAAACAGCGTCGGCGCGGTGGAGGTGCCGAAATCGCCCGCAAAGACGGGCGACAGGTTGTGCACGATATCCTGTCGCCGGAAAGACGTGGCGACAGGGATGTTGTTGGTCTCGGCAAAGCGGGTGATCGCGGCGGCGGCATCCTCGGTCCAGCCGGAGCCGCCAAGCAGCATCAGCGGGCGTTTGGCCTGTGCGATCTCGTCCTTCAGCGCGTCTACATTTGCCGTGGAAAGCTGAGCCTGCGTGGCGGTATAGGGCCGCGCATCGGCGACTTCGACGATATCGGTCAGCATGTCTTCGGGCAGGGCGATGACCACGGGACCGGGCCGGCCAGAGGTGGCGACGCGGAAGGCGCGGGCCATATATTCAGGCACCCGCGACGCATCGTCGATCTGGGTCGCCCATTTGGCGATAGGGCCGAACATGGCGCGGTAGTCGACTTCCTGAAAAGCTTCGCGGTCGGTGGTGTCGCGGGCGATCTGGCCCACCAGCAGGATCATCGGCGTGCTATCCTGTTGCGCGATATGCACGCCAATGGCGGCGTGGCAGGCGCCGGGGCCGCGGGTGACCATGCAGATGCCGGGGGTGCCGTGCAGTTTGCCGTAGGTTTCGGCCATATTCGCCGCACCGGCCTCGTGGCGGGCGTTGATCAGGGTGAACCGGTCTTGCACGTCATGCAGCGCGTCCAGCACCTCGAGGTAGCTTTCACCGGGCACGCAATAGGCGGTGTCGGCCCCGTGGATCAAAAGCTGGTCCACAAGGACCTGTCCGCCGGTCCGGCGTTTGAGGGGGGCGTTCTGGGTCATTGGTCGGGCTCCGTCCATGTCATCTGGTATTTTCGATTGCCGAAGATGCAGCACGCTGGGGCGGGTTTTGCAATGCCGTTAGGGAAACATCGGCGGTGAAAAAAAATTGACGGATGGAAACGTATCCCGCACACTCAACCATGACGAAAGTGGTGGGTAGTTTTGGCGGATGGTTCTCATAAAACTCTAGGATTGCAGCTAAATGTCATCGGGCCGTTCGATTTGCGGCGCACCGATGGGTCACGTGTCACCATCACCTCGAAGAAGGCGCGCGCTGTGCTGGCGATGTTGGCGGTCGCCCCCGGTGGCAGGCGCGAAAGACGTTGGTTGCAATACAAGCTATGGAGCGAACGCGGAGAGCGTGAGGGTGCGGCGAGCCTGCGCCAGACGCTGTCTGCCCTGCGCCGTGCGCTTGCCCCGATGGGCGATGTGCTGGAGGCGGATCGCACCACGGTCACCCTGTCGCTGAGCGAGGTCGCGGTAGATGCGCTTGAGCTTTCGTCGGTGGCGCAGCGGTTGCCGGGGCAGGCGGAGTTCCTTGAAGGGCTTGATATCAGGGACCCTGAATTCGACAACTGGCTGCGCGAGCAACGCGCCTTTTGGTCCCGCCAGCTAGAGACCTCGCAGGGCGGTCCCGACCCGTCAGAGGTTGACTTCGCCCCGCCGCTGGATGTGCCCTGTGTGACGCTCATGCCCTTTGCCAGTGCCGAGCCGCTGACCGCTCAGGCGCAAGAACTGGCAGAGCAGGTGTTAGACCAGCTGGCGCGGCATCGTTGGATCAGCTTTATGGATTGGGCTGTGCACAGTGGCCGCAGCGCCGCCGGTGCCGCGCGGCCTGCGACGGCGAATTATGTGGTGACCGGCCAGTTGCGCCAGAGCAGCGGGCGGTTGGTCTTGATGGTGGAGCTGACGCATCTGACCACGGGGCAATCGGTGAAACGTGCGCAGTTTACCGCGCCGCTGGCCGATGCTGCCGACATCGGGGCGGGGTTTGCCACAGTCGCGCGGGATATGGCGATCGAGGTGGCGGGGAATTTCAGCTGTGCCTTGGCGCAATCCTACGAGCAGCGGTCCCAGTCGCGGCCGGCACAAAGTGACGAGGCGCTGGTGTGGCAGGGGNGCTGGCACATCAACCGCCTCACCCCCGAGGATTTCGAGAAGGCGCAGGCGATCTTCGAGGATATCATCGCGCGCAACCCCGGTCATGTAGAGGCGCATGTTTATCTTGCGCTGACCACGCTGTGGCGGGTCTGGACCTGCCGCGCCGATCCGCGTGACATCAAGCTGGCGCGGCGACAGGCGCAAAAGGCGATCAAGCTGGATGTGTCGGACGGGCGGGGCTATTGGATCGCGGGCTGTGCGGAATGTTGGCTGGGCAACAAGACGGCCGCTGTGCATTACACGGACGAGGCGATCCGGCTGTGCCCCTCGCTGGCCTTTGCCCATGACCAGCGCGGCACAAATCTGGCCTATGATGGCAATCCCCTGGCGGCGCTGGAGGCGCTGGAACATGCGATCCGCCTGTCGCCCCACCACCCGCAGCGCTTTTGTTTCGAGGGGGAGACAGCCCTTGCCGCGCTGCTGGCGGGTGATCTGTCGGCCGCGTTGCAGCACGCGGATCACGCCTTGTTGCTGCGCCCCGCCTATTGGTACGCCCATATGGTCAAGGTTCTGGCGCTGCACCGCATGGGCCGCGCCGACGCCGTGGCGCGTGCCAAGCGCGAGTTGTACGAGTTCGAGCCCCGTTTCAACCGCAGCTATATCAACTGGCTTCCCTTTTCGGACCGGTCGCTGAACGCGCGTATGATTGACGAGATGTTCTAGGTACGGCGCGCCGGCTGGTGATCCCCCGGGGGGCCTTTGCAGAAGGCATCCGACGCATGACGAAATATGCAGACAACTACGCTGGTATCCGGCAAGCGCAGGCGGAGGAGCGGGCGCATCCCTCTGATCTGGGAACGCGGCATTTCACGCTTGATGCGCTGAACGGCAGTTGGGTCGCACAGTTGCGTAGCCGGATCACGCAAGGGCTGATGAAACATGGCGGGCTGCGCCTGATGCAGCGGATTGCGCCGGTGGTGCGTTTGGGGCCGTATCACTTTGTCACGCGCCATGCCGATATCGTGGCGGCATTGCATCGGCCCGATGTTTTCGGCGTGCCCTTTGGCCCCGAGATGGAAGAGATGGCAGGCCCGCCGGTTTTTGCCTTGGGCGATGATGCACAGACCCATGCCGCGCAGATGGCGATTTTGCGCGATCCTTGGGCGGGAATCGATCCGGTGACCCATGTGCGCCCTGTGGTGCGCCGCGTGACCGAAGCCTTGCTGGAGGATAGCGGCGGGCAGATCGACATGGCGCGCGATGTCTTTATGCGCGTCACGGCAGAGGCCTGTCTTAAGACCTTTGGCATCGCGGCACCGAGCGCGGAGAACTTTGCCGCGTTTTCGGCGGCCTGTTCCTCGCTGATCTTTGCCGACCCCTCGGGCACGCCTGCGGTGCGTCGTCAGGCGATGATCGGGGCCAAGCGCATCTGCGATCTGCTGGATGCCAGCATCGACGCCTATGCCAAGCTGTCCGCCGACGAACGGGCGGACCCCGCACAGGCGGGTTTCTTGCAAGGGTTGATGGATCAGGTCGCGCGGCAGGGCGATGGCGGGCCGGTTTGGGAGCAGTCGGACAAAGACACCGTGCGGGTGATCCTGTTCGGGGTGATCACCGGCTTTGTGCCCACCACCGCGCTTGCGGCGGGCAAGATACTCGATCAGATGCGCCGCAAGCCGGACCAGTTCCATCAGGCGCTGCGCTGTGCCGCGCGGGCCGAAGCCACCCCCGATGACCCGCAGGCCCGCTTGGCCCTGCGCGACATATTGTTCGAGATCGCCCGCTTTAATCCGTCGCTTTTTCCCGGCCAGTTCCGCCTGCGCAAAGAGGCCGGCGATACCCACGGCCTGCCCGAGGCGCTGCGGCGGATCAAACCCGGTGCCGTGGTCATTCTGGCAACAGCGCAAGCCCTGCATGATCCGCGGGTGGTGAAACACCCCAACCGCTTCATGCCCGGCGAAGGGTTCCTGGCCAAGGACGGCACCGCGCTGCCGGATCTGTCCTTTGGTTTGGGGATGCATCACTGTCTGGGGCACGAGATGGCCCATGAGATCATCACCGAGGCGTTCCAGATCATCCTGTCGCGCCCCGGCATCGCCTTTCTGCCCGAGCGGCCAAAGTTCTATGGCCCCTATCTGGGCCGCTTGCGGATGCGGTTCGACATGGTGGAAGGCCACGCTGCACAGTCGACGATCGTGGCGCCTGTGCCCTTGAAAGAGGGGGTGGATATAGAGGCGCTGCGCGCGGTCTTGGCGGGGTTGCAGGAGGAGACATCGGATTTGAAGCAGGGGCTTGAGGGCACGGGGATCGTGCATTTCGCAAGCCTCAATCTGGTCAATCTGGGGGCCGAGACGCGGCTTGATGCGCGGCCCACGCATCTGCTGGCAGAGTTCAACACCGATGGCATGCCGCGGGACGCGCTGGCGCGGCTGGCGCAACGGATCGACGCGCCCTGTTCGACCGTGTTGCCGTTTCTGAAAGATGCGCAGGGCGGGTTTATCGCGGCGGTGCGCGCGCATCTGCTGCACCCCGATACCAAGCCCTGGGGCACCATCGGGGTGAACTTCAACGGCACCGAACATATGCCCGTGCGCCAGATCGAGGCGGAGAAAAAGCTGTATGACTGGGCCGAGGCGCAGGTGCGGCAGCGGTCAGCCGAGGGCACCACGGACCCTGCCGATCTGGTGGCCGATATCCGCAAACAGATGCAGGAGGACCCTGCGAAAGCGGCGCTACTGTACCGCCCATCCCATCGCTATCCGCGCTTCTCGCGGCACAAGGATTTCCCCTTCTCGGGGTTTATCGCGAAATATGCGGGGCTGGGGCTGAAGCCCTTGGCGGTCTCTGCGCTGCTGGCGCTGGTGCTGCCTGTGGGGCTGGTCGCCTTTGGTCTTGTCAGTCTGCTGCAGGCGGCGGATGTCTATGTCTCGCTGTGGATGGTGCCGCTGTTGCTTGCGCTCACGGTGGCGGGCGGGGTGCTGGCGTGGTTGCGGCGGGTCGAGACGCGCGAGACGCCGGATGACCGCTATGCGCCTCATGATCACGTCGCCGCCGTGCAAGCGATGGAGGATCTGCCCGGCTATGCGCAGAACCACATCACCTCGGTCAGTGCCTTGAAGCCCGGCCTGCTGCGGCGGCTGACCACGGCGCTGGCGTTCCACATCATCAAATATATGAAGATCCTGTGGTTCCGCCCCGGCTTTGTCACCGATTTCGCCACCATCCATTATGCGCGCTGGTACTGCCCCAAAGGCAGTCAAAAGCTGATCTTTCAGGGCAATTACGACGGCAGCTGGGAAAGCTACCTCGAGGATTTCATCACCAAGGTGCACCGCGGGCAGACGATGGCGTGGAATAACTGCGTGGGTTTTCCGCGCAGCCGGTGGTTTTTTCTGGATGGGGCGCAGGACGGTGACAGGTTCAAACGCTGGGTGCGGCGCCAGCAGGTGCAGACGCAGGTCTGGTACAGCCGCTTTCCGCAGCTAACCACTGGGATGATCCGCACCAATGCGCTGGTGCGCGACGGGCTGGCGCGGGCGCTTACCCATGACGAATATCGCGCATGGGCCAACCTATTCTACACCGCGCCGCGCCCGGCCGATGCGATCGAGACGGACCAGGTGCAGACCTTGCTGTTCAACGGGCTGGGGCGACATCCGTTGATGACGGCGCGGGTGCTGCGCTTTGACACGGGGCAGGGGGGCAAGCGCCTGATCGCGCAGTTACTGCAAGAGGCGCGCAATGCCGAAACCCCCGGTGCGCCTTGGGATGCGCGGCTGAGCTTTGGCGACGCCTATCCCGATTATCCGGCGCATTTCATTGCCCTGTCCTCTGGCGGGCTGTCGCTGCTGGGGTTTCCCGACACGCCCCACGACGGGCGCGCGACGTTGCCCCATGCCTTTGCCAGCGGCATGGCGGCACGGGCGCGGGTGTTGGGCGATGCGGGCACGCTCGCCGATCCCGCCCGCTGGCGATGGAGCGACGGCGCCGCGCACGCTTTGCTGCTGTCCTATGCCCGCGATCCTTCGGAGCAGGCGGCGACCGACGACACGCTGACCGTGATGTTCGAGCAATATGGCATCGCGGTGGACAGTATCGTGCGGGCGGATCTGCAACGCCGCGGCCTGGCCCATAGCGACGGGTTCGGCACGCGTGACGGTATCTCGCAGCCGATCATGCGCCACACCCAGGCCTTTGCCAAAGGCAAGGCCGCGCCGGATGATGTGGTCGGCGCGGGGGAGTTCATCCTGGGGTATCCCGACTCCCGGGGCTACCTGCCGCTGGCGATCACCGTGCCCGCCGATACGCCGGCGGCGCAGGGGCTGTCGGCGGTCGAGCGGCCGGTGACGGATCTGGTGCCGCGCTTTGGGCGGCTGCATCTGGGGGACCAGCGTGATTTTGGCCGCGGCGGGAGCTTTCTGGCGGTGCGGCAGATCTTGCACAATGACAAGGCTTTGAAGGAGTTTGTGGCGGCCAAGGCGCGCGGGCTTGAGGCGCGACATCTGCCGCAAAAGGGCATCGCGGATGCGATCCGCGAGGATATGCAGGCCGACATCAGGATCCGGCAGGGCGACCACATGCCCGGCGACAAGGATATCGTGCTGGGGGATATGCAGCGCGGGCAGATGGATCAATCGCCCTATGGCGATGTGCCTATGGGGCCGGATGCACGGCAGATCTGGATGGAGCAATGGATCACCGCCAAGATCATCGGTCGGTGGGCCGACGGCAGTTCACTGGCGCGCAACCCGTCGGTGTCGCGCAGCCTGCGCAACCGCGCGCGCTATCACGCGGTCGTGCGTCGCTATGTCGGGCTGCGCCTCAAGGCATTGCAGGCCGCCACGGACCAGCGCCCTGCAACCGACGGCCATCTTGTTGCGCTGCAGCAGTTCCTTGACCGGACACGCACGCCAAGGGGCAGCGGCCGTTTGGGCGTGCATGGCGGGCTGAGCATGGATGAGACGATCTGGACGGCGCAGGGCTGGGCCGCGTTCAACGATGCCTTGTCAGAGCTGGAGCATGAGGTCGGCCCCCTTGGCATACCGCGCGATCTGCTGCGCCCGGTGATCCCCGACAATGATTTCCGCCATGGTGAGGACGACCCCTTGGGGCTGTATTGCCCGATCGGGTCGCATATCCGCCGCGCCAACCCGCGCGACAGTTTCCGCCCCGGTCACGAGATCACATTGCAGATCAACAACCGCCATCGGCTGTTGCGGCGGGGCCGGACCTATAGCAGCGCGTTTGACACGCCGCAGGACGCAGGCTTGGTCGACGCGGGCTGGGTGCGGCGCGATACCGAGACCGTACCGCCGGTTGAGCAAGAGGAAGGCACCTTCTTTATGTGCTTTAACGCCAATATCGAACGGCAGTTCGAGTTCGTGCAGCAGACCTGGATCAACGCAGACGGGTTCCACGGCGGGCGGCATGGGCCGGACCCTTTGATCACGCCGAAACAGAAGGGTGATACGTTCATTATTCCGGGGTCGGAGGACTCGCTGGCGCTGGATATGTGCCCGATGTCCCGCGCGGAAGCGGAGGGGGTCGCGCAGCCTGCGCCGGTGGATTTCACCCGAACGGTGGCAGGGGGGTACTTCTTTATGCCAAGCAAACAGGCGTTGGCATATCTGTCGCAACTATAGGTTAGGCCCTCTGAGCGTTTAGCGATAGAAAACCGCCTGATGCGTTCTTTTTTCACGATTTTTTCACGGAGTGCCGCGCAAAAAATTACGGTACGTTTACGGTCGATTTTTAACCTTTCTTAACCTGCTGCGATTTCGGCAGGCACCCGCCCGCTTGGGGCTATTTAGAAAGGGCATTGAAATGAAACTTTACATGCAACTGATGACAACGACCGCGCTGGCGCTGAGCGTCGCGGCCTGCGGGTCATCGAACGGGGTCGACAAGGTGATTGATGTGACAGACATCACCGAAGAGGCGCAGGCCAAACGGACCTTTGCAACAGACGAGGACGGTGATCCGGTCGATGCCGGTGCTGCGATTGCGTCAGGCAAGACACTGACCGCGCGTGCCGTGGGCGTCGCCTTGCAGAACCTGAACTATCACACCGGGGAAACCAGCACGACGACTGATGTCACCGCGTCGATCAAGCGCAATGATGACGGCGCGCTGACCGTGACCATCGACGGCGAAGAGCTGGCGTTCACCCCTGCCGACGTGAATGGCGAAGGTGACGGCTACGAGGTCGAGGTGGATGGCAAATTCGCCGGGGTCTATAACTTTAATGGTCCGGTCGAAGAACTGCTGACGGCGGGCAATGGCTTTGCCCAGGTGGTAAGCATTTTCCGGACTTCAGAGAACGCCGAAGGTCATGTGTCGGGTGACAATACCTTTGCGATCTTTGGCACAGAGACGGCGGATGAAGATCTGAAGGATCTGCCAAAAGCCGAATATACGGGCCGGTCGCGGATCAATGTTGTGCCAAACAGCGGCTTCGAATCTAACAGCGAAAGCCGGTACAAGGTGCGCAGCGAAATTGCGATGACGGCAGACTTTGGCGCGGGCGAGATCTGGGGCACCATCGGGAACACCACCATCGAAGACCCCGAAGACGGTGAACGTGATGCCGTTGAAGGGACCATCGCGATGGATAAAACCACGTTCGACAACAACGGTTTTGCCGGGACGTTGACGGCAGATGCGGACTTCATCAGCGATATCGACGTCAATAGCGCCGAAGGGACGTATTCTGGTGCGTTCTATGGGCCAAACGCCGAACAGGTTGCCGGTGCGCTGACATTTGGTATCGGCGCTGACGACGGGTCGCTGAACGGGAACGGTTACTTCTCGGCCGACAAAGTCGACTAAGGTCGACGACAACGGGATAGAGAAGCGTCGATCAAATTACGGGTCCCGCTTCTCTGGGCGTGGGCATGACCTCAAGCCATGCCTGCGTCTCCCCATTATTTCATGTGGGAGACGCAGTGCAGAGTTCAGGTTTCACGCCGATTTAACTGCTTGAGGGTTAATCCATGAAACATCTTCTTTTTGCCGCCCTGATGGGCGTTCTTTTGGCGTGCCAATCGCCCGGACAGGCGCAGGCCGCGACACCACAAGACTATCTGGAACAGGGAAACTATGACGCCGCGCGGGCCAGTCTGGCGCAGTTGGTCAAGGGGGATCCGAACGGGCCGTTGCATCAGGCCTATCTGGAAGGTCAAATCCTGATGCGCCAGAACCAGCCAGCGGCGGCGGTTGATCTGTTTCGCGATCTGGTACGCATCGCGCCCGATTATGAACCGGCCAGACGCGAGTTGACCCTGCTGCTGGCCTATCGCGGTGATGTGACCGCTGCGCGCTATCATGCGGAACGGTTGGTCGCGGAAACCGCCGACGAACAGCTGCGCGCCGGATTGCAGACCTTTATCCTGAACAATACCTCGCGCAAGCCCGGCGGCTTTGCCCTGCGGTTCGCGCTGTTGCCGTCGTCGAACCAGACCCGCGGCAGTGCCGAGCAGGAAATCCTGATTGGCGGGGTGCCGTTCACGTTGAACCCTGCGTCGCGCGCGTCTTCCGGGGTGGGCCTGGCAATTGGCGGCACCGCATGGCGGCGCTGGCAGTGGAACGAAAGATGGTCCGGCGTGGGCACCGCCAGTCTGGATGCGAAATTCTACGATTCCGCGCTGAACACGGAAACCACGGCCGTTGCACGGTTCGATGTCATTCGTGGCGGGCAGCGGGGGCGTTTTTCTTTCGGGCCGATCGCCGAGCTGAGCTTTTCTGATTCAGACATCGTGCGACGACGGTGGGGGGCGGAGCTGCGCGGTGCCTATCAGCTGCGTCCGCGTGATCTGGTGTCGGGGGCGCTTCGGTTTGACCGGCAGACCTATGACCAAAGCCCGTTTCGTGACGGGCACCGGATGCGGGCCTCTGTCTCGTACCAACATCGGCTGACGCCGACGCTCGGGCTATCCTTCGGCCTGTCGCAGCTGCGCGAAACGACACAGCGCGCGCATCTGGATCACCATGAAACCGGCGTGTCGATGGGGATCGACAAACAGTGGAAATCGGGCCTGTCGACCGGCGTGATACTGGCATACGAACAGGACAGATACGACGGCATCTTCCCCGGCACCACGACCCCGCGCGAGGATGACACCACCAGCCTCACCTTCACCGTGCAGCACAACAAGGTGCAGATCGGGAAATATGTGCCGCGCATTACCTATACCTACACGCGGGCGAAATCGAATGTGGCGTTGTTCGACTATGACAGCCACGACATCGGGGCGAGTCTCTCGCTCAAGTTCTGACGTGGGGCGGGCGGCCTGATGGGGTGCCCGTTCCCGCAAACACAAATGAGACGGCCCGAATATCCTGACAAAACACAGGTTTGCGGGCCATTCGGGCATACCTTTGCCGTAAAACTTTCAAAAAGTTGGATTAATTCGCCTGCCTTACCTTGCGGCGCCTCGATCCGAGGTGCAGAAAGACGCCATCTACGCGGTGGTCTGCAAAGCAAGGGAGACACGTATGAAAGACTGGAACGCTTTGGCGAGCGCGCTGTATGACGGCAGCTTTCGGCCGATGTTCATCAACGGTAAATGGTGTCCGGCCCAATCGGGCGCAGAGATGGATGCGCGCAATCCGGCGAACGGGTCTTTGCTGGCGACTGTACCGCAGGGGGGCGCGGCGGATATTGATGCCGCCGTGAAAGCCGCCCGCGCGGCGTTCGAGGGGCCTTGGGCCAAGTTCACCCCGTTCGAGCGTCAGGCGCTGCTGCTGCGCATCGCCGACAAGTTCGAGGCAGAATGGGAACGCCTGTGTCTTTCGGACACGTTGGATATGGGGATGCCGATCCAGCGCACGCTGGCCAACAGCCGTCGCGTGTTGGGGATGTTGCGGTTCTATGCGGGGCAGGCGGTGATGATCCACGGCCAGACGATCCCGAACTCCTTCCCCGGCGAGATTTATTCATCCACCGTGCGTGAACCCGTGGGCGTGGTCGGGGCGATCATCCCGTGGAATGCGCCAATCGCCGGTTCCGTCTGGAAGATCGCGCCCGCGCTGGCGACCGGCTGCACCGTGGTGTTGAAACCGTCCGAGGAGGCGTCGCTGACCGTGCTGATGATTGCGCGGTTGATGCAAGAAGCGGGGCTGCCCGACGGGGTGCTGAATGTGGTAACCGGATTGGGGGCCGATGCCGGTGCCGCACTGGCGGCGCATCCGGATGTGGACAAGATCGTGTTCACCGGATCAACCGCCACCGGTCAGGCGATTGCCCGCGCGGCGACAGGCACGCTGAAACGCGTCTCGCTTGAGCTGGGGGGGAAATCGCCGGTCATCGTCTGCAAGGATGCGGATATCGACAAGGCGGTGCCCGTGGCCGCGATGTCGGTCTTTGCCAATTCGGGTCAGATCTGCATCGCCGGATCGCGGTTGTTTGTGGCGCGCGAGATCCATGACGAATTCACCCGTCGTGTGGCGGAGTTTGCCGCGGGGCTGAAGATCGGGCAGGGGATTGATGAGGGCACGGATATCGGGCCCATCATCTCGGCCCGTCAGGCTGAACGGATCGCCGGCTTCCTGTCGGACGGTCCGGCCGAGGGCGCAACGGTTCTGACCGGCGGGCAACGTGCCGAAGGGGCGGCGCTGGAGGGTGGGCATTTCATCCAGCCCACCGTTTTTGGCGGCGTCACCGACGACATGCGCATCGCCCGCGAAGAGATCTTCGGCCCCGTGATTTCCGCGCTGCCGTTCGATGATCTGGACGAGGTCGTGACCCGCGCCAATGACACGTCCTATGGGCTGGCTGCTGGCGTATTCTCGACCAATCTGGGGACGGCGCACAAGCTGGCGCATCGGCTGAAAGCAGGGTCGGTCTGGGTGAATATGTATCACGCCATTGATCCAGCGGTGCCCTTTGGCGGGGTCAAGATGTCGGGCTATGGCCGCGAAGGCGGGACCGAGCATCTGGAAGAATATCTGGACACCAAAGCGATCTGGATCAACGCGGATTAAACCGCGCTGCGGGACAAAGGGAGGAACGCGATGAAAGTTGGCATTATCGGTGTCGGTCTGATGGGCCACGGCATTGCGCGGAACGTCTTGCGCAAGGGCAAGTTCGAACTGGGCTTTCTGGATCACCCCGGCAACCAGCCGGTAGACGAGATTACGGGCCTTGGCGCGGTGGCGTATGACACGCCTGCCGCGCTGGCGGCGGTGAGTGATGTGATCATACTCTGCGTCACCGGATCGCCTCAAGTGGAGGCGATTGTCACCGGCGATAACGGGCTGGTGTCGGCGTTGAAACCCGGCGCGGTGGTTGTCGATTGTTCGACCGCGCTGCCCGACAGCACCCTGCGTATGGGCGACGCGGTGCAGGCCGCGGGCGGGGCCTATCTGGATGCGCCGATGACGCGCACGGCGAAACATGCCCATGACGGGGCGTTGAACCTGTTGGTGGGGGGTGACGCCGCGGTGCTGGAAAAGGTCCGACCCGTGCTGGCGAGCTTTACCGATACGGTCGACCACGTCGGGGCGCTTGGTCACGGGCACCGGTTGAAGTTGCTGCATAACTATGTGTCGGTCGGGTTCATGACCCTGCTGGCCGAGGCCGCAGCGCAGGCCGCCGATGCACAGATCGATCCGCAGGTCTTTGTGGATGTTCTGGCCGGTGGTGGCGGGGCCAGTGTCGCGCTTGAGCGTTTGGCCCCCTACATCACGCAAGGCGACCGCGAAGGGCTGCCCTTT